>Ga0208688_1000025_pt1 | contig 180353 bp, 149 predicted proteins | sample June2015DPH_6_15_FD_184696 | JGI IMG/M metagenome (GOLD analysis project Ga0208688, IMG submission 184696) | Peatland microbial communities from SPRUCE experiment site at the Marcell Experimental Forest, Minnesota, USA - June2015DPH_6_150... | ecosystem: Environmental > Terrestrial > Soil >... | reverse complement strand
CCTGAAGTTGTTCGAGCGTATCTATGCTCCGCTCACCGCCGGTCTTCTGCAGCCCTTTCCCGGCGATCGCAACCTCGCCCCGGACAAACGTTGTCAACTTGACCGCCTCTATCAACGGCTCACCGACCATCTCGACGCTCTCTTATCCGCAGTCGGCCTCAAGACCGCTGCTTAACGAATCCAACCAGAACAAAATTCTCGTTTCAGCGTGCATAATCGAATAATGTTTAAGGATCGCCCTTCACCCCTAGCCTCAGAGCAGAGGCCAGTTCGCGACATCTTCAGGGAGTTCATGCGGCGTCACCATCGTATTTCGGCATCAGCATTTCTTAGGACGTTGCCCTGCTTTCTAGTCTTCTCAGCCATCCCTCTATTCGCTGCATCCGATTGCCTTCCCATACGCCAAGCCAGCCAGCACGTGGGCGAAACCAAATGCATTACCGGCAAAGTGTTGCATGTGAAAGTCGGCCCCAAAGGAGTTCGCTTCATCGGTTTTTGCGAAGGGCGGGCGGCTTGCCCTTTCTCCGTGGTCGTCTTCGCCTCCGATCTTAAAGATGTAGGCGACGTCCGCCGCCTCGAAGGACGCGTCATCGAAATCCACGGCCCAGTCAAGCTCTACGACGGCCGCGCCGAAATCATCCTCAACCGCGTCAGCCAGCTCACGGGCGGCTCAACCTTGATTCCTCCCATGCCCAAGAACTACGACGTGGAAAAGCAAGGCCACTACAGCGCCGGCCGCATGCGTCCCACCAAGAAGCCGGCCAAAACCTACGCCACACCCAACCCCAACCAAACCTACGGTAACGAGGCAGACGTAGCCGGCGAACCACCGCAGTAAAACCACCGGCGCCTAAACCTTTGTCATCCTGAACGAGGATTGGCGTTCGCGCCTCAAGCGCGAACGCCAACCGCAGTCGAAGGATCCCCGCAATCGCAACACAACCACGAATGCATCCAGGTGTTCTCACCGACCTCAGCTGCCTCGCGGAAGCATAGAGAGTCCATCTCGCTTACACCATCCCCTTCCTCAACTCCTCCAGCGGGTACTTCGTTCCACGCCAGACGATCCCGTCATTCCACAGCGTATGAAACATGGAGCGCATCAAAGTATAGATAAACAGCGCCGTACTCACCGGATGCAGCAGGAAGTAATAAGCCGGAACCCCCGACCGCAAAGACATTCCCCAATAAATCAAAAACATTGACCCGAGCGCCACGGCGTACGGCAATCGCTCCCAGCCGTGCGCCAGCCAAACACCCAGGAACGGCATGAGATTCAAAAAGGCCAGCCCAAACGCCGAGATCAGCGTGCGCGGCCATTGAAACGACAGCACAGCAAAGAAATTCTTCGTCAGATTGTTGACCACTCCCAGCGCTCCGTTCGCCCAGCGAATCGAAATCAAATCGCCGCCAAAAACATTGCGCTGCACGAAGCCGCCATTCTTCACCACTTTGCCCAGCTTCATGTCGTCGAGCACTTCCATGCGCAGGGCTTCGTAAGTGCCCACGGCCTCATACGCGCTTCGGCGGATCAGGTTAAAGGCCCCCACGCCCATATGATCCCGCGACTTCGGATCAGCCACCTTCCACGGCCGGTGTCCAAACACAAACATGGTCTGAAAAAATGCAATCATCATGTATTCGCCCGGCCGCTTCATGATCATCTGCGGAAACAACACCACATGATCTGCACGCTCCGCCTCAGCGTAAGCCATCGCCCGCCGGACCGAGTCCGCCTTGAACAGGACATCGGCGTCAGTAAACAGCAGCCAGTCGCCATTTGCCGCATTCGTCGCTGTCCACATCGCATGCGTTTTTCCCAACCACCCGGTCGGCAATTCCTGATGATGAATCACGCGCAGAATCGGGTGCCCCATTTCTCGCGTCCTTTGCGAGAAGTGGGGACTTAGCAAGCGGAAATCTGCCGCCACCCTTTCCATGATCTCCCCAGTCCGATCCGTCGATCGATCGTTCACCGCGATCACTTCATAATTGTCGTAGTCGAGTTCCAGCAGCCGGGCCAGAGATTGCTCAATGTCGTCTTCTTCATTCCGCGCCGGCACGATGATCGAAACTCGCGGATTGCCGGAAGCAAGATTGCCCGAAGCCGCAACCGGATCGCGGTCCCACTCAGGCTTTGAAATATCGGCCACACTGGGCATACCAATCGCGGCATCGACAATGCGCGAGAACCAAGCCAGCGCCAGGATGGTGCCGGCAATCCAATGAAAGTAATGCATTCCGCCTAGATCTTCCCCGCCGGCGCGCCTTCAAACTGCACCGCCGGCGCAAATTTCATCCCGTAAAACAGTATGGCAGAGGAAGCGATCATGGCGATCACCGGCAAGATGAACGCAGCCTGCAGCGAGCGTTTATCGGCCACATAACCCATCAGGGTTGGCGAGGGCACATCGCCCAGCAGATGATAAATAAAAAGGCTGACCGCGAAAGCGGTGGCGCGAATATGCGACCCAACGGAATTGAGCACCGCTGCATTCAGCGGCGAAGTATTCAGCAACAGAAAAAACGCCGCCAGCGCAATCGCCGGAAGCATCACCGCCCCGCGCATAAACAATGCCACAATCATGAACGGCACGCCCAACGCCATGCTCGCCGCCGAAACAAAGTAATAAGACCCCTTCATGCGTGGCAGCAAATAATCCCCCAGCCATCCCCCTGCCAGCGACGCCAGGATTCCATCCACCACAACAATAATTCCGAACATGAAGTTCGCTGACTCCAGCGAGTACCCTCGCGCCCGCGACAAAAATGTCGGCATCCACACCTGTATGCCGCCCAGGGCAAACGTCATCATCGCCATGCCCAGAGTCGAAGTCCAGAACGCCGGATTGCGTGCTAACCCAACGAGCGTTCCTCGTTCTGGAGTTTCTTTCTCTGTGTCGAAAGCACCTCGCTCCGGCTCGTGCAAAAACAGCACCGTTAGCGCCAGCAAGAATCCCGGAACCGCCGCAATGTAGAAAGGAAATCTCCATCCATAGTGCGGACTGAGATTTCCTCCCAGCAGATATCCTGCCGCTGTTCCCACCGGAATCGCCAGATAGAACACACCCAGAATCCGCCCTCGCTTCTCTTCCGGAAACAAGTCGGCAACAAACGTCGGCGCAATCGTGACGAACGTCGCCTCCCCGATTCCCACTAGCGTATGCCGAATCAGCAACTGGGTATAAGTGTGCGTAACCGCGGTGAGCAGCGTCAGCCCGCTCCAGAAGATCGCGCCTCCAACAATAATTCTCTTGCGCGAGTAGCGGTCCGCCAGCGGTCCCACGAATGGCGCCGCCAGCATATAGAACGCCAGAAATGCGCTGGTGAGATAACCGACCTGCGTGTTGCTCAGTTGAAACTCGCTCTGCACCAGCGGTTGCACCGCGAACAGCACGGAGCGGTCGATGTAATTCAGCAGGTTCAGCGCCGTGAGCAAAGCTAGCGCAGTGCGCGGATAGAGTTTCGCGGAGGTCACAGGTCGAGCGAATATAGCACGACCCTCGGGTCAATCGGATTACGGCCGCCTCAAGTTTTTCGCCCGCGGCCACCTCGCCACCACCGTCGTCGAAATTCCACCTCGCGGACGAAAGTCGCCCTTCACCTCGGCCCACACCGGCTTGGCCCACCGCACCACATCTTCCAGCACCTGGTTTACAACGTTCTCCTGAAAAATTCCCAAAGTGCGGTACGACTGCAAATATTCCTTGTATGACTTCAGTTCCAGGCACGCTTTATCGGGCTGGTATCGCAGTGTGATAACGCCAAAATCTGGCAGCCCCGTCTTCGGACACACCGAAGTAAACTCCGGATCGTCAATCACAATCTCGTATCCCGGAAACTGGTTCGGCCAAGTTTCGATCTCCGGAAACTTGGCGTCCAGCCCAGCAGCAGCATGCTCCGGGGTATAGCGGCGCGGTTTTGGCATAAAGCCATTGTAGCCGTTGCGCCCCGCGCTCCGGCGTCGCCCCGTCGCGCGCGCACCCGGTGCTACACGAGCCCCACTAGCCCGCTCATGCATCGGCTAGGCTCCGGCCGCATCTAACCATACAACGGCTTGGGATGGCGCACGTTTTGTCGCAGCCGCCACGGTGGTAAATTAGGGCTTGCAGTTGTCCCCGCCGCACCCTGAAAGATAACCGGTTGCCAGCAACCAACAATTCGAATGGACGGCCTGCCACGCGCAAGGCCCGCACTTGGCTCACCGTCGGTGTGCTGGCGGCACTTGCAGCGATCCCGTTTTTCCACCGTCAGGCCCCACTGAAAATCACCACAACAACGGCCGAACGCGGATCCATCCGCAGCCTCATTTCCACGAATGGCAAGATCGAGCCCATTCAGAATTTCGAAGCTCACTCACCGGTCGCCACAACGGTAAAGCGGCTGTTCGTGAAGGAAGGCGACCAGGTTCGTAAGGGGCAACTTCTCTTGCAACTCGATGATGCCGATCTCCGCAGTCAGGCCGCCCGCGCGCAAGCTCAGATGAAAGCTGCGCAGGCCGATCAAGCCGACCTCACCACCGGCGGCACGCGCGAAGAACTCCTCACCCTCGATGCCCAACTCATCAAAGCCCGCAGCGCCCGCGATGAAGCCCAGCGCAACCTGGAAGCTTTCCGCCGCCTGCAACAACAAGGCGCAGCCTCTGCCGGGGAGGTTCAGCAAGCCGAGGAAGCCCTGCAGCGCGCCCAAGCCGATACCACTCTGCTCGAGCAGAAACAGAAAGACCGCTACTCCCAGCCGGAGGTCGCAAAAGTCCAGGCCCTGGGCGCGCAAGCGCAAGCCGCCTATGAAGCCGCCAAGGATGCCTTAGCGAAATCCACCGTGCTCGCTCCTTTCGATGGCATTGTCTATACGCTTCCCGTCAAGCAAGGAGCCTACGTGCAAACCGGTGACTTGTTGCTGCAGGAAGGCGATCTCTCCAAAATGCTCGTGCGCACTTTCGTCGATGAACCGGACATCGGCCGGCTCGCCACCGGACAAAAAATCGAAGTGACCTGGGACGCTCTACCCGGACGCATCTGGAAAGGCACTGTCAGCACCATTCCCTCGACCGTCAAGCTTCGTGGCGCCCGTAATGTAGGTGAGGTCACCTGTTCGGTCGACAACCACGATCTGCGCCTCCTGCCCAACGTCAATGTGGGCGTCACCGTCATCACCGCCGAACATGGCGACGTGCTCACGCTCCTGCGGGAAGCCGTGCACATGGACGACACCAAGCCTTACGTCTACCAGGTGGTGGACGGCACACTCAAACGCCGTGATGTGGAAGTCTCCCTGCAGAACCTGACTGAAGTCGAAATCACCGCCGGACTTCCGGAGCATTCCCTCGTAGCCCTGTCCTCAATCGACGCCAAGCCTTTGACCGACGGCACTCGCGTGAAGGTGGTTCAGTAACCTATGAAGCGGATCAGGATACAGTTGTTGTTCGCGATTCTTTCCTTCCCTCCCGCGGCCGCCGCCGCGCCGCAACAGCTTCTTGCCGCAGGTCGCGTAGATCAAGCCGTCCAAAACCTTGAACAGCAGATTCAAACCACTCCCACCGCGGAAGCCTACAACCTGCTCTGCCGCGCCCACTTCGAGCTTGATGCTTGGGACGCAGGCATCCCCGCCTGCGAAAAAGCCGTCTCGCTCGCGCCCGACAATGGCCTTTATCACCTCTGGCTGGGTCGTATTTACGGTGAGAAAGCGGATCGCAGCGGCTTCCTGAAAGCCGCCGAACTCGCCAGGAAAGTTCGCGTTGAATTCGAGCGTGCCGTCGAGTTCGCTCCCGACAGTTGCGAGGCCCACATCGATCTCGCTGAGTTTTATCTGGAAGCCCCCGGCATCGTCGGCGGTGGAGAAAACAAGGCCCGCGCCCAAGCCGATCTTCTTTTGCCGCTGAATCCTGGAATGGCGCATTGGGTAAGAGCTCGCATCGCACAGAAAAACAAAGACACCGCTACTGCAGAGCAGGAATATCGCGCCGCCATCAATGCCACTCACGGCGGTGCTCGTGCCTGGCTCAATCTCGCCGGATTTTATCGCCACACCGATCGTTTCGATGAGATGGAACAAGCCTTGCACACCATGGAGACTCGTCCCCTCGATCATCCCGCCGCTTTGATGGATGGCGCCAGCATGTTGTTTCGCACCGGCCGCTCATACCCCATGGCCATGCGCTTCGTGCGCCGCTATCTCTCTTCCGCGACCGTCGAGGAATGGCCTGCCTTTAAAGCCCACAATCTGCTCGCCGAATTGCTCGAGAAACAAGGCGACCTCCAATCCGCCGCCGAAGAATATCGCACCGCCCTGTCCATGGCTCACACCTTCACTCGTGCCCAGGATGGCCTACAGCGCGTCGCCCGCTAGCCACAGCGATTCTCCTACGAACACAAACTCGCTTTGGACGGCACCGCCAGTGTAGAGCGGACACTCCTGTCCGCTGCCTCTGACTCGAAACTGCCGGCGCTATCGTGGAAGAGCGGCGTTTCAGCAGCCTACCCTGAGCGAAGTCGAATGGGCCGCGTAAAGCGTCCGCAATCATGCGGTCTTCAGCCCCTGAGGAATCTATCCGGTCAACAAAAACACACTACATTTTCTCCTGCTACTATTCTGTTCATAAGGGAGGGTCAATCGAGCCTTCAGGCCGCGATCGAAGATCTCTGATCACGGAAAATAACTCATGACCTCCGTTCGCATCGACAAATGGCTCTGGGCCGCCAGATTCTTCAAAACACGATCACTCGCTGCGCGCGCCTGTGAACTTGGCAGAATCCAATCAAACCGCCAGTCCGCCAAAGCCGCGCGCGAAGTTCGCATCGGCGACCTGTTACGCGTAACCAACGACGGCGGCGACTTCGAAGTAGAAGTCCTACTTCTCAGCGACGTGCGGGGTCCCGCATCCGTCGCCCAAACCCTCTACCGCGAAACTGACGCCAGCCGCGAGTTGCGCCAAAAAGTAGCCGCCGAGCGCAAAGCCATGCGACAGTTCGAGGAGTTGCCCGCAGCCCGTCCATCAAAGCGCGATCGCCGGAGAATCATTCAGTTCCGCGGGAGAGCCTGAGCGCACACAAATGTGGCCCAATCTGGAAAGACGTTCAGGGGACTCGCACCCATCGTCGGGTCGGAGGAGGCGTGCTTGCGCGCTAGCCCCCGTCCGCCTCCCAAACTGCGTACACATTTCGCGTAGGCAGCTTTCACGAAGACTCAACGCCGGGATGCAAGAGAAGGAATTAAATCGATCAACCGCACAAGCTCGTACTCACCGTAAAGCTTGGTCACAGGCAGCCGTTTCCAGCCGGGATTGCGCCAACGCCGGTATCGATGCGACCAGATGCGTCGCCGGATCCAGCCGTCGAGACGTTGGAAGAGCTTGCGGACGTGGGCGCGTTTGTAATACTCGCCCCAGCCCCGCAGGAGTGGGTTAAGTGCCAAGTCATAAGGTTTCGCGGGCCGCAGGCCCAAAAATGACAAACCGGAAGTTATTCCGGACCAGAAGTCGGGCACGGGCATTCATAAATTTTTATTAGCGGCGCTTCTGTTCCTGCCCGCCTCGCTCTCTTAATCAGGAATCTCCTTTTCGTCCTCAGCGATTTCGGTTTCGCACCCTGAAGCTCGGTCTTGGCGCGCGGGAAGCGCCAGCATCGCGATCCGTCGCAACATCGCAGCCCTTGCCGGCAGAATCAACGATCTATTGAACCCACTCCAGCCATGCCCATCCCACGATCAACGTCATCACGGTAATCGGCAGCCCAACCCGGAAATAATTCCACAACCTGATCTTCACGTCTGGCTTGGCGCTCTCGACCACAATGATGTTCGCCACGCTTCCCGTGATCGTCAGGTTCCCCGCCAGCGTCGAAGCCATCGCCAGTACCAGCCACGCCGTATGCGGATTCGCAAAGTTCGGGGCCATCGACTTCAAAAGCATCACCGCCGGTACATTGCTCACAATATTGCTCAGCAACGACACGGCAATCGTGAAGACCCCCAGTCTGCGGAGATTCCAATGCTCTGCGATGCCCAGAAACCTCCCGACAATTCCGGCATTTTGCGCTCCGCCCACAATCAAAAACAGCCCGACAAAGAAGACAAGAAGGCCCCAGTCCACTTCTTCGTACAGTTTTCGCGGCTCCAGAGTTCGGGTAATCAGTAACACCGCCGCGCCTAAAGCCGCTGCCATCGCTGGAGGCACACCTGCAAAAAACGCGATCACGACTGCGGTTACGACAATCGCTGGTTTCGTCAGTCGCGAAAGATCGAGCGACGGCAGCGGAATCCCGTCGCTCACCAATCTCACATGCTTCACCTTCCGCATATGCATCCAGTGCAGCACCATCCAATCCAGGAACAAACCCACCACCGCCACCGGCCCAAGATGCAGCAGGAAGTCACGATAAGAGATGTGGGAGAACGATCCGATCAGCATGTTCTGCGGATTCCCCGTGATACTCGCCACGCTGCCAATATTCGATGCCGTCGCCACCGCCAACAGATACGGCAATGGTTCCAGCCGCAGCCTGCGCGTGATGCCCAGCACAAACGGCACCATCACGAGGCAAACAATATCGTTCACGAAAAATGCGGAAAGTACTCCCGATGTAAAGACTACCGCAGGCAACAGCCGCGACGGCTTCAGCCGCCGCAGCACCATCTCCGCATTCCACTCGAAGAATCCCACCAGATGAAGATTGCCTACAATCAGCATCATCGAGAACAACAGCACCAGCGTTGGGAAATCGATAAACCGCAGCGTGTCAGACGGCGGCACAATCCGGAATGCCACCATGCCCACAGCGCCGATAATCGCCGCGCCCGCCCGGTCAATCTTTAATCCGGGGAATTTTCCCAGTGCAAAGACCAGATAGCTCGCGAGAAACATGACGTAAGCGGCCAGAGTTTGAACGTCGAAAACTGTCGTTGGCGAGAGATGAACCATGTTGTTTGCAGCCGCCTTGTGCAGGCGCACGTCATGGTAGCAGAAGGGATCGGGCACTCAATGTAGAGCACCTCTGCAGGTCTGTAATATCTCGTATTCAACTATTCGCCGTCATCTCTAGACTGGAAAAATCCGAGCTTTGAGAACACAGGCGTCCTAGAGACCTGAACACATCGCGCCGTTGACCATCTTGCTGCACGCCACAGCCGGCGATCCATCGCCTTAGGGCGAAGAGTGCTGGCGGTGGCCGGCCTCTTGCGTCCGAGTCGACGGGCTAACCGGAAGTTATTCCGGACCAGAAGTCGGCCTCTGGAAAGTCAGTGACCTAGTCTCCCGTTATCCTGGCTTGGTCTTTTGCTCTGACCCATCCTTATCATTTCTCTCGCATCAGATTGTCCGTAGAATCTTTCTAGCCATCACGAAGGTGAGAACAACAATGAGAAATGAATCACGGAGTGGCACGGGCATTCATAAATTTTTATTAGCGGCGCTTCTGTTCCTGCCCGCGTCGTTGCTAGCGGAGCCACTCACGCTGAAACATGCCGTAGAACTCGCCCTGAAACACGCCAATGGCATAGCCATCGCGGCTGCGGACGAACAACACGCCTCGGCCAGTTACCGCGAACTGCGCAATAGCTACATCCCACAACTGACCGCGGGAGCAGGAATTGGCTGGTCCGATGGTTTCCCCCTCAGCCTCGAAGGCGCCGCTCCTTCGCTCTTCAACGTAAACGCGCAATCGGCCCTCATTAATCCGGCGCTAAAGGATTTCATTCGTGCCGCCCAGTCCGACGTCAAGGTCAGCGCCCTGCGCACGAAAGATCAGCGCAATCAGATCATCCAGGACACCGTTCTTAGTTATGCTGAACTCGAAAAATGGGAGCAGCGCCTCGACCACCTGCGCGAAGTTTATCCCGACGTTCAGAAAATGGAAACTGCCGTCGCCAATCGGGTAAAAGAAGGCATCGACAGCGAAATGGACGGCAGCAAAGCTCGCTTATCAGTAGCACGGGTGCGTCTGCGCCTTGCCCAGGCCAGCGGAGCCGCTGACGTTCTCCGCGACCATCTTTCCAGACTGACGGGACTACCCGCAGCATCCATCGAGATCGATCCTGACTCAGTGCCAGCTTTGCCCGCGCCGAAGCAAGACCCAAATCAAGATAAAGATTCCTCCGCGAAAGCCACAGAGGCGAACCCGACAGTACAAGCTGCGGTCGAACACGCCCGTGCGCAATATCTGCGAGTAGAGGGAGAACGCCGGTCCTTGTGGCCCAGCGTGGACTTCGCCGCTCAGTACGCGAACCTCGCCACATATAACAACTACGACGCTTATTACAAAAGCTTTCAGCCCAACAACGCTACCGTCGGCGTGTCCATCCACTTACCTTTCTTAAATCTCGCTCAGCACGCTCGCGTGCAAGAAGCAGAGTCAGACGCCCTCAAAGCTCAGGAACAAGCCAAAGCCGCCCGCAACCAAGTCTCCGAAGAAACCCTGCGCCTGCAGCGCTCCGTCACCCAGATGCAAGCCGCCCGCGACGTGGCGGAACTCGAATATGAGATCGCACAGAAGAATGTTGAAGCCGTCGAAACCCGCATGAAATCCTCCGCCGCCAATCTCCACGACCTCGATAACGCCCGCACCCAATCCAGCGAAAAATTAATCGCATTGCAGGATGTCACTTTCGAACTGGAGCGAAGTCAAGTCGCACTACTGCGCGCCACGGGAAATCTCGAAATCTGGGCCCTGGGTACCAAATAGTGCTAACGAAATAGCCCGCCCGCGGATGCCTCTTTTCCCCAGTTCGCTGCATCAAACCCTATGTTCAACGCAGGAACCTGCATAAACACTGCTTTGCGGCCACATCTGCCGCATGCAAATGGTAAAATAAGTGCTTACCTACTATGCCTTTAAAAACACTATTTCTGAACCCACCCTCATTTGAAAACTTCGACGGCGGCGCCGGTTCCCGTTGGCCCGCCACCCGCGAAATCGAGTCATATTGGTATCCGGTGTGGTTGGCTTATCCGGCCGGGATGCTGGAGGGGGCGCGGTTGCTGGATGCGCCGCCGCATTATATTTCGGCGGAGCAGACGATTGAGATTGCCAAGGACTATGAGTTTCTAGTTCTGTTTACCAGCACACCGGGGTTTCCGGGGGACATTGGGCTGGCGCGGGCTATCAAGGCGGCAAATCCGAAGATCAAGATTGCTTTCGTGGGGCCGCATGTTAGCGTGCTGCCGGAAAAATCCTTGCGCGATTGTCCGGTGATCGATTTCGTGGCGCGCAAAGAATTTGATTACGCTGTGGTCGATTACGCGAAGGGCAAACCGCTGGAAGAGATTGCCGGCATTTCGTTCCTGAAAGACGGGAAGGTTGTTCACAATCCGGACGCGCCGCAGATTCAGGATCTGGATGCGCTTCCGCACGTCACGGATGTTTACAAGCGCGATCTCGATGTGACGCGTTACAACGTGCCGTTCCTGCTGAATCCGTATGTTTCGCTTTACACCACGCGAGGGTGTCCGGCGCAATGCACGTTCTGTTTGTGGCCGCAGACGTTGAGCGGACATCCGTGGCGCAAGCGCTCTACGGATGACGTCGCCGCGGAGATGGCGAAAGTCAAAGCGTACTGGCCGGAAGTAAAGGAATTCTTTTTCGATGATGACACCTTCAACATTCAGAAGGCGCGGACGATTGAGTTGTGCGCGAAACTGAAGCCGCTCTGCCTTACGTGGTCGTGTACGTCGCGCGTGACTACTGATTTCGAGACGTTGAGGGCGATGAAGGAAGCTGGATGCCGGTTGCTCATCGTGGGCTATGAGTCCGGCGATCAGCAGATTCTCAAGAACATCAAGAAGGGTGCAACCATTGAGCGGGCGCGGCAGTTTACCAAAGACTGTCACAAGCTCGGGCTGGTGGTCCACGGCGACTTCATCATGGGACTGCCCGGAGAGACGCGCGAGACCATCAACAACACCATCGCATTCGCCAAGGAGTTGGACGTGGAAACCATTCAGGTTTCCGTGGCCCACGCTTATCCCGGCACCGAGCTTTATGATTATGCGGTGAAGAACGGGTTCATCGTCGGCGACAACAAGATGGTGGATGAAGGCGGGCACCAACTGGCGCACATTGAATATCCCGGACTGCCGGCGGATGAGATTCTTTCCGCGGTGCATCGCTTTTATGATGAGTATTACTTCCGGCCCAAGGCTGTGTTCCGCATCCTAAAAAAGGCCGCGTTCGACAGCAACGACCGCAAGCGGCTTTACAGGGAAGCGAAGACATTTCTGAAGCTGCGTTCGGCGCGCAACAAGATGGTGAAGAAGCACAGCGACGACGCAGCTGCGGAACTGGTCAAGGCTTGATAAGGATGCGAGCCAAACGCGCGAGTATTGTGTCGCAAAGAACGCGACCCTTCGGCTTCGCTCAGGGCAGGCTGCTCGCGCAGCTCGCCCAGATCCTTCGCCAAGCAAAGTGCGCTTGGCTCAGGATGACAACCTTCACAATGACCTCCCTCGCCACCACGTGATCTTCCAGTGAACATTCGCAAGTATCTTGTGCTGGCCGGAGTCACGGTGTTCGCCGCGGCCGGAGACTCCATGCTCTCGCATGGGATGAAACAGACCGGCAGCATCTCACTCAATCATCTGCAAGGCGTGATCTTCGCCATTCTTAATCCCTGGGTCGGGGTCGGCATTCTTCTGCTGCTCGCGTTTTTTGCTACTTACATGACCGCGCTTTCCTGGGCCGATCTCACCTACGTTCTCCCGGCTACTTCGCTGGGGTATGTGCTGCTCGCGCTGGTCGCCAGATTTCTTTTGCACGAGCACGTTAGTCCGCTGCGCTGGTTGGGGATTGCGTTAATTACTGGAGGCGTGGGATTTGTCGCCGGTGGGCCGGCGCTGACCGAGCATCATCACGCCAAGCCTGTGGGCGAGCCGTGCGGTGTGGCGACATCCCCACCCTGCGACTCCGCTCAGGGCATGCTTCTCGCAAAGGACGCGAGGAATGGGGCACCCAGCGGGGTTGACGTATGAAAGCCGTTTATACCTGGAGCGCGATTTTGGTGATCGTCTTCGCCTCGGTGGTGGGCGATGTGCTTCTGGCCCACGCCATGAAACAGGTTGGGGACGTCGGGGCCTTGCGCCGCCGCGCCGGCCTCGTGGCGGTGATCCGCCGGACGCTGGGCAATCCTAATTTTCTGTTTGGGGTCACGGCTATGGCTGTGGCGTTTTTCAGCCTGCTATTTGCGCTCTCCTGGGGAGATGTAAGTCTGGTGGCTCCCGCCGCCGCTTCCCTCACCTTCATCGGCAACGCCGTGGCCGCGAAAATCTTTTTGCATGAGCGGGTGGATCGGCGGCGGTGGATTGCGGCTACGCTCGTGGCTGCGGGAGTGGCGCTGCTGGCGGGGTGAGGCTGCAACCTTCAAGCCCATTCCGCAGTCATCTCATTCTGAATCCGGCTGAAGGCGCGGTGGAAAACTGCTTTCACCGCTAATCTGCAAGGCCGAAGTTTCGAATGAAAGGCCTTGCTCATCCTGGGCAACGATTTGCACTACCACGCAGAGGTAAGCGAGGCCGCGTCCCAAATCCCGCTGATACTCCCGCCGAAGTCCGAAACGAGGGGCAACATTTGGGTGCCGGTTACCTGAGAGGGGCCGTGACTTCTACGTAAAATCCCGTAGATTGTCTGGTGCGCGCAGAGGCAATAGAAGCCGAGGTTGGCTCGCTACCGCAGCGTCTGTTTCTTCAACTAATTCTATCCCTCGCGAGATGAGCAGTTTTGCTCAGAAGAATGGCACATGGAGTGCTAGCGTCAAGGTGGGCTTGCTGGCGAGTCGTCAGGTGCGGCAGGAGCTTGGCGCTTGCGGGACTGGAGTATGGCGAAGCGAATTGCATTCGTCGGCGTCGTTTCGTTTGTGTTGGTAGCTGCCTGCGGAGCAGTATGCCAGAACGTAGGTCAATCCATTCCTGATGCTCCTTCGATGCAGGCTGCAACTCATACACAGAAATTTAACGTGTTCGGCGAGGAAGCACGCTCGCCTTTGAAATTTGGCGCGATGAGCGGCAACGCGGGCTTGGTGCGGCAAGGCGCATTCGGCGCTTCCGAGGCGGCATCTGGTCAAGAAAAGTCGAGCACTATTTTTGAGAAGTACCTGAATTCGCCATCGCTGAGGCAGCAATCGGGTTATCGCGCTTCGAGCGGCGACGGCTTGATGAGCAGGGCCACGTATGCGGGTTCGAGCATTTTTGTCACGCGGGATGCATCGGGAAAAGGCAGGCTGAACACTTCCTATCTGCTGCGGGCGCTGACTTCGGTGGCTGCGGACACTGCCTCGCGTCCATATTGGAGACGGTCTTTTGCGGAGCCGTTCAGCGATTTTGGTTCGACCGTCGGCAATGACGCGGGGATGAACCTGTGGCGCGAGTTTAGGCCTGGCATTGAGCAGCTGATGAAAAGCCACACGCCGAAATTTGTGTCCAAGATCGAAGCGCGCATCGGCCACAAGTAGCGCTTAGCCGGACTGTGCAAGAAGACCGCCCGAAAACTTGTCAAGGCCCCAAACATCACGTTTTTGGCGTAAGTTGTTGGTTCCATGGGGTAAATAAAGTGAGGAAGCATGTCCCAATAACCCGTTGCGGTTTGGTATTCTGAAAATAGGGAGTAAATAAATGGCGGCGCAGGGCCTTTTGGGCCGTGCGCCGTTTTTGTTTGTGCAAACCGGCGTCGCGCTAAGTGGTGTTCTCGGGGGCTAAAGCCCTCATCCATTTTGGACTTTTGCGCGGCGCTGAAGCGCCGCTCTTCCACGGTGCTACAGGCTTCAGCGGCGGGAAGACGATGAAAGTCAAAGTCTATACAAGATTCTCGGGCAAGAGAGGGACGATGGAGATATCTATGGGCGGTAGGGATGCGGCGGGCCGCGGGGGACGAAGACCGGGGGAACGGGACAACACGAAGCACAGGAGAGTGATGGCGGAGATGCAGTTCATGCTGGATGCGACGCCGCGGTTGTGGAGGGTGCAGGTGAAGGCGAGCGGGGCGTCGCATCACAAGGGATTTGCGGTGCGGGCGTGCTGGAGGACGAGTACGAGGCATGTGCCGTACACCAGAGAGCAAATTGACTTTCTGGCGGTGGTGATCCATGGCGAGCGGGTGCGGGGGAGAAGGATCTGGTATGTGATTCCGGTGCGGGCGCTGGGAGGGAGGCTGACGATCAATCTTTATCCGTTTGGAAGCAGGAAGGGGAGCGAGGAGCGGTTTGAGAAATGTAGGGGAGCGTGGGGGCCGCTGGTGGTGCAGTGAAGAAAGTGCCCGGCCAGCGCGCAGCGGCTATTTCTGCTGGAGGGACTCCAAGTATTTGGTGAGGGCGTCGAGGCGGACTTCTCCCCAGTCCTGGTCGGCTTCGACTTGGTGGAAGATTGGTCCCCAGATAGGCATCTCGCGAGTGCCGTGGGCGGGCGGGGCGGGTTGTTTTCCTTCGATGATTTCCTTGACGTGCTGATAAGGAAACTTTCCGCCATTTCTTTGCGAGATCAGGGTCAAGTCTTGAAGCGGTTGCTTTAGAGCAATCGAGGCTGGGCCGTGGCCTTGTCCGTCCGCTCCGTGACACGTGGCGCAGTGGGACTGAAAAATCTTCGCTCCGTCGAGGGGGATGCGCGCCGAAGAATTCTGGAATAGACCGCCGGTGGCATTCTGGCCAGAGGTAACGGAAAGCAGGGAGAGCAGCAACAGAAGTGCAAGAACCGAGCTTGGGAGCATGGAGACCTCCATCAAGACGAACGGCGAAGTCATCCAGTGTGTATATTTCCAGCCGAGGGTCGCTTTGTCTGTGAGCCGGGGCACGCCTGTAGGTGACGACAGGAAGGAGTTGCCGCTGGGAGAATACTTTAGGGCTGGGACAGACGCATGAATCCGGAGGCTGGGAGATCGGGGGCGAGGAATTTCCTATCTTTCATTCCTGCGGCATGAAGCAGGGATTCGGCAGCGAGATATCCACTACGGACGGCGCCTTCCATGGTGGCGGGCCAGCCGGTGGCAGTCCAATCGCCGGCGAGGAAAACGCGGGGCCATGTGCTGGACTGCGGCGGACGGTGGGCGTCGATCCCTGGGCCGGGAGAGTAAGTGGCGTGGACTTCCTTGATGACGGTGGACTTTAGCAGGGTCGCTTCGCGGGCGGCGGGGAAAAACTCGCGCACCTCTTTCAGGGCGAGGTCCACGATCTCGGAGCGTGACTTGTCGATGAGACTTTTTGAGGCGCTGACGACGAGTTCGATGTAGCTGCCACTTGGCTCAGAGTCGGTAGCTGCGGCGCGAGTGGTGAGCAAGCGGGATTTGTGGAACATCCATTGAATCGTGCGGTCGAGGAGGACGGCGTGGTCGAGGTCAGTAATTTGGCGATCGAACCAGAGGTGAATGCCGGTGATGGGACAGGATTCGAAGTGGGTAAGGTCTTCGCGCAGGGGCGCGGCGTCGGGAGTTTCTGGCAGGACACGGTCGACCGAGTTGAAGGGGAGAGCGAGGATGAGATAGTCGACAAACTCTTCCCTGTCTTTTTTATCTTTATCGGTGATGCGAATCTGGACCTGCGATGAGTTCGGCAAAAAAGTTTCCAGCGAAGTGCGGAGGTGAATTTCGCCGCTACGGGCGCGGATGTAGTCTCCGGCTGTGTTGTAGAGATCGGTGAGAGGAATGCTGGGAACGCCCATGTGGCGGGCGGCGGGCGACTTCATCGACTCGCGGACGACTTGAGCGGCGTAGGGAATCGAGATGAGGTCGAGATGTTCGCTAAGGGCACTGACGAGAATTGGTTTCCAGAAACGTTCGATGGCAGTTTCGGTCTGGCCGTGGTCGTGACACCATTGCAGAAAAGATCTTCCCGTGTCTCGTTGGGTGGCTAGCGTGAGAGAGGCGATGGCGCACGAAATTGCGAGCTTGTCTTTTACCGTGAGAAACGGAAAGCGCAGGAACGACGGCGCCGTGTGCAGCGGCGCGGGAAGCGGGGAGGCGTGCATCACGCTACTGCGGCCGCCGGGCTCAATGAAAGTCATGTCATCGTACCAGCGGATTTTGTCTTCCACTCCGATGCGGCGGTAGAACTCGACGAGGTTGGTGCAGATCCGGAAGAGAACGTGCTGGCAGTTGTCGACCACTTCGCCGGTGCCGGGATGCTCGTAGGAAGAAGCGCGTCCGCCGAGGTAGGGGCGGCGCTCGAAGAGCGTGACGCGGAAGCCGGAATCGGCGAGGGCGCAGGCGGCGGCGAGTCCGGCTAGGCCGCCGCCGGCTATGGCTACAGACTGTGGTGTGGGGATCTGGCTCATGCAGGAAAGATGGCTTCGCCGGGCGGCGTCAGGTGATGCGCTGCAGGAAACCTTTCCCGAGAATGCGCAGCTTTTCGCTGACGGTGAGGGTCACCTTGCCGCTGAAGACGTCGTACTGGCGCGCGGCGATTTTTTCCAGCAACTTACGATAGATGTTGATCAGCACCCAGAGAGCGGGCTGACTGTCTTCTGCGATGTAGGGAATCAGTTGGTCGCCGGCCTGGTAGCCTTCGCGGGCGCGATCGGCTTCGAGCGCGAGCAAGCGGCGGAAACGGGTGGTGTCCGGTGTGGCGAGCAATTCCGCGGCCGAGAGACCGAACTTCGCCAGATCTTCTTCCGGCAAATACACACGGCCCATGGCGGCGTCTTCTTTGACGTCGCGAATAATGTTGGTGAGTTGGAAGGCCAGGCCACACTGCTCGGCGAGCGGTTCGGCGGCGGGATCGCGATATCCGAAGATGTGAATGCAAACGAGGCCCACGACGGATGCGACGCGGTAACAGTAGAGCTTGAGGTCGTCGAAGGTTTTGTATTGAACGGTGAGCGGCCCGGCTGCGGCGTCCGGGGAAACTGGTGCGCTCTGATTGTCGGAGGCGGGATCGACCACATCCATTGCTGTGCCGAGGGCGAGATCGTCGAGCAGGCCGGCGGGGATCGTATATCGGCGTTGGGCATCGGTGAGAGCCAGCAGGATTGGATCGTCGGTGGGCTGGCCTTGCTGTGCGCCGTGCAGCGCATCCAACCAGGAGTCCAGCTTGAAACGACGTTCCTGAACGGCGAGGCCGGGATCGTCGGCGATGTCGTCGCAGCGGCGCATGAAGGCATATACGGCCGACAGCGCCTGACGTTTGCGCTTGGGCAGAACCAGAAACGCGTAATAAAAATTCCTGGCGTTGGCGCGAGTGATTCCACGGCAAACGGAATACGCCATGGTGAGCTGGGCGGGAGCGGGGCTCCAGGGAACCAGTACTGGCTGTGCACCGGCGCTCATAACAGGTTCCCCAGCAACTTCCCCAGAGCGGCGCGGGCCACAAGCGCGAGCTTGCGTGATTTGGAGATTACGGGTCGGTTTCCGAGGACGGCGAAGCGTTGGCGCTCGATGGCGTTCAGAATTTCCTGGCCGCCGCGACTGAATAACTCAAGATCGACCGCCAGTTGCGCGTCTACTTTTTTCACCAGCGGTATGCCGCGCTGAAACCATTCGCGGGCGCGCTGGACTTCAAATTTCATCATGTCGCAAAAGGCCACCGTATTGCACTTGTGCGCTAAATCTTCCTCGCGCACGGAATAACTGCGCAAATCCTCCAGCGGAAGATAGATACGTCCCTTGGCGTAATCCACCGATATATCCTGCCAGAAGTTGGCTAATTGAAGGGCGGTGCAGGTGTAATCGGAAAGCTGCTGGCGCTCGGCGTCGTGATAGCCGCACAGGTAGAGGACGAGATGGCCTACAGGATTCGCCGAGTAGCGGCAGTAGGCGAGGACGTCGTCGAAGGTTTCGAAACGGGTGACGGACTGGTCCTGGCGGAAGGCGATGAGGAGATCGGAGAATTCGTGCTTCGGAATGCCAAACTTTCTCACCGTTTCGGAGAGCGCGACGAAAACGGGATGGCGCGGTGCGCCGTCGTAGCAGGCATTGAGTTGCGCCTGCCACTCATCGAGCAATGCGAGCGATGCGGTTGGGTCTCCGACCTCGTCGCCGAGATCATCGGAGATGCGGCAATAGGCGTAAACGTTCAGGAAATCCTGGCGAAGCTTCTTGGGCAGGAACCACGTTGCCACGCAAAAGTTCTCGTAATGGGTGCGAGCCAGGCGGCGGCAATAGTCTTGCGCCTCGGGCAGTGAGGGAGCGCAGTCGGGGATCGCGTATCCCGTAGGCAGACGACTCCAGCCCACGGATGTAACCGGCGCAATTTGAGAACGGCTGGCGGTCTGGCTCATGAGTCTAGTGCATCCTTGGTGTCGAGCAAACCCTGAGCACAGCAAGAACTCCCTGGATGGCCGCAGGTGCAGCAAACATGGACGGGCCTTCGCTTCGCTCAGGATGACAGACCACTTGTGCTAACAGTCCAATTTTCAGTCGGGCACTATCAATCAGTGACCGGGGATGATGGCGGTTTTGATGTCGCCTCCGCGGTTCAGCATGTGGCGGAGCACTTTTTGCAAACTGGAGAGCGGGGCTTCGCCGGTGATGTAGTCCGTTGGGCGGATTTTCTTGGCGGCGATGAGGCCGAAGGCGCGGCGCACGGTTTCCGGAGTGTGGTGAAACGTAGCCTTTAGAGTAATCTCCGAATAGTGCAGACGGTTGGTATCGAGTTGCACCTTGGATCCACTTGCGCATCCGCCGAAGAAATTTACCGTGCCGCCTTTGCGAACCATCTCGACGGTCCACTCCCAGGCTTCGGGACGTCCAACGGCTTCGATGACCACATCGCAGCCGCGTTTTTGCGGGGTGAGCGCGCGCACCGCCTCAACGACATTTTGAACCTTTGTGGTCTGCACGATTTCGTGCGCGCCCATGTGCTTGGCGGCGACTACTTGCTCGTCGCGCTTCACCACCGAGATGACATTGCAACCAATGGCTCGCGCCACTTGGACAAACATCAGTCCGATGGGGCCGCCGCCGACGATGGTCACGGTGTCGCCGATCTCTACGCCGGTTTCGTGCAGACCGCGCAGCACGCAGGCCAGGGGTTCGGTCATAGCGGCATCTTCAAACGTGACGTTGGGCGGAATGACCAGCATGTTGGCTTCGACAATGCGCCGGGGCACGCGGATGTATTCGGCGTAGGCTCCGTTGTTGAAGAGCAGGTCTTCGCAGAGATTTTCCTGGTGCTTGGAGCAGTAGAAGCACATCTGGCAGGGCGCGGAATTGAGCGCCACCACTCGCATGCCTTTCTTGAAGCTGTGCACCCCCTCGCCAACCTCCTCGATTACGCCGGCCAGTTCATGGCCGAAGAGGGCGGGAGGGACAATCATGCGGGCGTGGTAGCCACGCTGATAGACCTTGAGGTCGGTTCCGCAGGTGAGAGCGACCTGGACTTTGACGAGCACTTCGCCCTTTTCCACGCGGGGGATGGGCACTCGTTCAATCTTGAGATCTTCTTTGCCGTACAGGACGGCGGCTGTCATTTTTCCGTTCAATGCTTGCTTCCTTCCCAGGACCCACGTTTCCAGGTGCTCCCAGGCTGAATCACGATTTTCATCGACGCAGGCTGCGGATGAGCCGCGAGTTCCAACGCTCGCGCACTGTCCTGCAGCGGGAACCGGTGGCTGATCAAACGCTCCAAGTCCATTTCCCGGCTCATCACAAAACGAACAGAATCATCCTGCAAATCCACAGCGGCGCTGTAAGACCCGACCAATGCCTTTTCATCGACGCAGATCGCAGCCGGATCGACAACCACCTCTCCGCGCTGGGTTTGGGCAAATAACAATACCCGCCCTCCCGGACGGACCGCATCCATCGCGGGACGAATCAAACCGTTACTACCCACAGCCAAAATAACGGCGTCGGCGCCGCGCCCTTCGGTCTGTCCCCGAACCGTACTTACGACGTCATGCTTCGACGCGTCGACCGTATTCTGAAATCCGAGGCTTTCAGTTATTTTAAGCCTCTCGGGATACAAATCGGAAGTAATAACGGAGGCCCCCGCCCGACGGGCCAAGACACTAAGTATGATGCCGATGGGACCCTGCCCGATGGTCAGAACGGTTTCGCCGGGCTGCAGGCGGAGGGCTTGGATGCCCTTCATGCAGGTATTGACTGGTTCCACGAAGCAGGCCTGTTCGAACGAGACGCCATCCGGCATTCGTACAGTCCCTTGCTCGACGATCCAGTCCATGACGCGGACATATTCCGCGAATCCGCCGCCGGAAGGCTCAAATCCGGCGGTGCAGCCAACTTTCTTGTAGGTTGCGCACTGGGCGAAGGTCTGGTGAAGGCAGTAGTAGCACTGGCGGCAGGGGATGTGGTGGAAAACTACGACGCGATTGCCGGGCGCGAACTGACGCACTCCGGCGCCAACCGCCGCGACCACTCCAGAGGTTTCATGGCCGAAGATGCGAGGAGCGGAATGCGATCCGGTGGCGATCTTCTTAAGGTCCGTGCCACAAACCCCGCAGGTGTGAACCCGCAGCAGCAACTCTCCGGCGCCGATTTGCGGGACGGGAACAGTCTCAAGGCGGACGTCGTTTACTCCGCGGTAAACGGCCGCCAGCATAGTGGCGGGAATTGACTTTGTCTGGTTGTTAACTGCAAACTGATCGGCAATTGCCATTCGGTGGTCTTCAGCTTCCTTAGATGAAATGCATTCGGTTTCGCTTCATACCAGTTCTTACCAACTCTTCTATTTCCGCGAATTTTCCGCGGTCGTCCTTGGGTCTGTATTGGTGAACTCCACTGCAACCGTCATCGAATCCAAATACGGCGAATCCGGAGGGGTGAAGTGATACGCCTTGATTTGCAGGATGACATAGAAACTGTCTACCCTGATGATCCGTTTTGCGGCCACGGGTACTTGCGAAAAGCTGCTGGGATTCAAACGCCACAAAGCATCTTTCGGATCTGAAGACGGGTCCTGCGACGTTAGTAATACATTGTCGTACATGGTGTAGTGCAGGTCGACTAATTTTACTTGCCAGGAGGTAATCTCGGTGTCACCTTCTGGTCCTTGAGGAGTAATGGAAAGCGCGTAGCGATCGGTCCAGTGCGAGTCTTTGATACGCTCGCGATAAGTTGGGTCCTGGGGCGTGAGTTTGGCCTCGAATCGCTCCTCGATGACACGGGTCGAGCCTTGACGAAAACTTTCCGCGTAGACGGGAACGGGCGTTGACTGCGCGAGGGAGCACATCGCTATGCCCAAGAAGATCGCAACTCGTTGGCAGAATTTCATTTGCGGCCCCCGGTTGGCAACGCAGTCGTGGACGCGGCGAGTACGACGGTTCCGATTTCACTGGCAAATGATTCCAGATGTGCGCCCAGCGCTCCAGCGGCTTTGCTGCTGTTGCGGGCGAGGATGGCTACGCGCCTCCAGAGCCAGGGCCGGAGTGCGGCGAAGAAGATAAAGTTCATGGTTCGGAAGTGGCCTTCGGAGTCGATAAAAGCCGACATGCCCGGGACTTCAAAATCCAGCTCGTCGGAAATCACTTTGGTCACGCCGAAAGGAATTCCGTGCGCACGGACAGCGGCTGCTACGGCGGTGGCTTCCATATCCACGGCACGGGCTCCATATGCATGCGCCAGCTTGGCCTTCTGCTGTGCTCCCGCTACTGCCATGAAGGTGACCAGCGTGCCTTCTCCGCCAGAGAGTTGAATGCGGCTTCCATCACGCGCATCAAGCACAAGCGATGGCGAGAAGAGATCGCCTACTCGGAGGTTCGAGTCGAGAGCGCCGGCGAAGCCTACTGATTGCACAAGTGAGGGAAGGTATAACGTGATCGCGGCTTCGGCGGCGCGGCGTGCGGCTTGCACGCCAATGCCACCGCATACGACGACCGTGTCGCCGCGTTCGAAGAAGGTGAAGCTTCGGCCCTCATGCTCGCGCTGAATACGATTCCAGTTCTTGATTAGCGCGCTGACTTCGCGCTCCAGCGCAGCCACGATGGCAATCTTAGGCATAGGCGTTCGCCCGGAACCACTCTACGGCTCGACGCAAGGCATCGTCCGCAGGCACTGGTTTCCATCCCAGTTCGCGCTCGGCTTTATCGGAACTGGCCCACATTTTCTTCTTTCCCATACGCACGGTTTCGACGGTGGCGCGTGGCTCGCGACCCATGAGACGGCCGGAGACTGTCTCGTCCACCAGTCCTGCCGCGTAGGCAACAAAATACGGAAGCTTCACTTTGGGCGAGGGCAGTCCTGCAATCATACCGAGCTTATCCAGAATCTGTTTCAGGGTAAGATCTTCGCCACCAAGAATGTAGCGCTCGGCTGTCTTTCCTTTTTCCAACGCGGCAACGTGTCCGCGGGCACATTCGCGAACATCGACCAGGTTCAATCCGGTGTCGACGTAAGCGGGAAACTTGCCCTTCAGGAAGTCGACAACGATTCGTCCCGTGGGAGTGGGCTTGACGTCTTGCTCTCCGACGGGCGTGGTCGGATTCACGGTTACGACGCGCATGCCGCTGCGGCCCGCTTCCATTGCAATCTGTTCGGCCATAAACTTCGAGCGCTTGTAGTGACCGATCATGTCGGCGAGCGAAACGGGAGAATCCTCGTTCGCCGGACGACCGTTTCCGGTGAAACCAATCGTGGCCACGCTAGACGTGTACACCACGCAGCGCACTCCGTTCTTACGCGCGGCTTCCAGAATCGACCGCGTGCCTTCCACATTGGAGCGGTACATCTCTGCGGGATCCCGCACCCACAAGCGGTAGTCGGCGGCGACGTGAAATACGACCTCGCAGCCGGACATGGCTTTTTCGAGCGAAGCCGGGTCGCGCAGATCACCGGTCGCGGTCTCGGCCTTCAACCCTTCGAGATTCTTCAGATTGCTGGTGGGGCGCACGAGCAGACGCAAATCGGCCCCTTGCTCGGCCAAAACGCGGGCCACATGAGAGCCGAGAAATCCGGTTGCGCCTGTGATGAAAGCTTTCAAAAGGCAATTCTCAGTTCTCGGTTCTCAGTTCTCAGTAAACGCCCTGATCGAAAATGAGAAATGAGAACTAGTTTTCAGCCTTCTCCATTACCTTGGCATAGGTGGTTAGCGCGAGTAGAGGGAAATACTGCCGGTAGAGGTGATACTGCAAATAGAAAACTCGGGGGAAACCCGTACCCGTGAAATATTCCTCATCCCAGGAACCGTCTTCCTTCTGGGTGCGTAACAGATAAGCAACTCCACGAGCGACCGAGTCGCTGCGGGTATCGCCCACCGCAAGCAGTCCTAGAATTGCCCATGCAGTTTGCGAAGGCGTGCTCGGGCCAACGCCGCGCAACGTCGGGTCGTCATAGGATCCCACGGTCTCGCCCCAGCCGCCGTCTGGATTTTGTACCATGCGGAGCCACTCGGCTGCTTGCTGAACACACGGCTCGTGGTTGTCCATGCCGATGGCTTCCAGACCGCGGAGCACCAGGGCGGTACCGTAGATATAGTTGACGCCCCAGCGGCCGAACCAGCTACCGTCGGGCTCCTGTTCCTTGCGCATGAATTGAATCGCGCGCTTCACTGCTGGATGGCTCTTATCGTAGCCGTAGGTCGCCATCATCTCGAGGATGCGGCCTGTAATATCGACCGTCGGCGGATCGAGCATGGCGTTGTGATCGGCGAAGGGCACGTACTGAAACACCATACGGTCGTTATCCTTGTCGAACGAGGCCCAGCCGCCGTTCTTGCACTGCATGGACAGGATCCAATCAATGGCGCGCTGGACGGACTCACGCTGGTAGCGGCCATTGGGATGCTCGACGCGACTGAGCGCAAGGCAAACCATTGCGCTATCATCCACATCCGGATAAAACTCGTTGTTAAACTCGAAGTACCATCCGCCCGGCTTGCCCTTCTTGTTCTTGACCTGCCAGTCACCGGGATTGCGAACCTGCTTTTGCAAGACCCAGTCGGCGCACTTCACCATTCGCGGATCGTTGGCGGGCACGCCAGCTTCGCCCAGGGCGAACATGGCATAGGCCGTATCCCACACGGGAGACATGCAAGGTTGCATGCGGAACGTGTCGCCTTCTTCGATGCCCAGTTTTTCGAATTCGTCGAGCGCTCGGATCACCTGCGGATCGTCGAGAGAATATCCCTGGCACCGGAGGGCAATAATTGAGTTCATCATCGAGGGATAGATAGCGCCCAGTCCGTCGCTCATCTCGAAGCGTTCGAGCACCCACTTCTCTGCCTGCTTCAGAGCGATCGAACGCAGCGGCCGAATGTGTACGCGCTCAAACCAGTGGGTCATGCGATCGACACATAGGAAGACGTTCCGCCAGGAGACCAGCTTTTTCGACCAGCGGAGGTGCATGCGGGACTTTTGCATGCCGCCGACGAATAATTCTTCGACGCCCATTTCGCGGGGAATCTTCTTGAATGGCTTCTTGGCGTAGCAGATCGAGAGCGGGACCAGGATGGCCCGCGACCACGAGGAAATCTCGTAGATGTTGAACCAGAACCAGCTGGGAAAGAGAACGATCTCAGGCGGAATGGCCGGCACGGCATCGTAATCGAATTGGCCAAAGAAACAGAGATAGATCTTGGTAAATGTATTGACCTCGGTGACGCCGCCGAGTTCGAGGATCTTCCTGCGGGCACGCTGCAATACGGGGTGATCGGCGTGGTATCCGGCCAGCTTCAGTCCGAAATAGGCTTTCACTGAGGCGCTGACGTTCGACGGTCCCGCCGCATAAATACTCCATCCGCCATCTTCATTCTGATGCTGAACAATCCAGTTCGCGGCGCGCTGAAAGCGGCCGGGGTCGCCTGTGCCTAGCAGAGTATGAAGAAGAATGTAATCCGACTCGAGTGTGGTATCCGCTTCCAATTCGCCGCACCAATAGCCATCCTCGTGTTGGGCGGAGAAAAGGAGTTTGCGGGCGGCATTGATCGCTACGGACACGCGGCTAGCGAAGCCGTCGATCTTGCCGAAGCGTAGTTGAGGTGCGGAAGCTAGGTTTGAGTCGGGGGAGTTTGTATCCATGAATGTGCGGCTCCGTTAATCCGCGGTAACACTTGCCGGGGCGGCAGCAATCGCTTCGACGATTTCCGGCGGCAGCCCGAAGCGGACGTTTTCCGGCATCACTTCAAGTTCCTGCACGTTGTCGAAACCTTTGGTGGCAAGAAACTTCATAGTTTCTTCCACCAAGCACTCGGGCGCGGATGCTCCGGCCGTCAGCGCGATCGTCTTCACTCCGAGTAGCCACTGGGACTCAATATCTCTGTAGCTGTCGATGAGATGGGCATTCGTACCCAGTTTGCGCGCCACTTCGACCAAACGATTTGAATTTGAGCTATTTTCCGAGCCCACCACCAATAGCAGATCGGATTCCGAGGCTACCTGTTTCACCGCGACCTGGCGGTTCTCCGTGGCGTAGCAAATGTCCTGAGCGGCGGGGCCTTTGATGTTAGGGAACTTTTTCTTCAGGGCGGCGATGATGTCTTTGGTTTCGTCGAGGCTTAGCGTGGTCTGAGTCAGGTAGGCTACGCGATTGGGATCGGGCACGGAGAGCGACTTTACCTGCTCAGGATTGCCGACGACTTGAGTGACCAGTGGGGCTTCGCCCAGGGTTCCGACTACTTCATCATGGTCGTGGTGTCCGATAAGGATCAGCGAATAGCCTTCCTTGGCAAATTTTACGGCTTCGACGTGGACTTTGGTCACAAGTGGGCAGGTGGCGTCGATGACCCGGAGACCGCGGCGAGCGCTGTGCTCACGTACTTCGGGTGAAACGCCGTGCGCACTGTAGATGACGCGTTCGCCGTTGGGGACCTCGTCCTCGCTGTCGACGAAGATCGCGCCCTTGCCGCGCAGTTCGTCCACGACAAAGCTGTTGTGGACGATTTCTTTGCGGACGTAGATGGGCGGGCCAAAGGCCTCGAGCGCGATACGCACAACATCAATGGCCCGTACCACGCCGGCGCAGAACCCTCGGGGCTTTAGCAAAAGCAACGTCTTTCCCTGGCTGTTTGGCACCATTCAACTCCCAACTACTTCTGATCTTCCCCACACCTTCTACGATGCAAGATAGGGCACGATAGGAATATGGTCAGGTTACACGAACCCCATTCTCCCGGTACTCATAAATTACCGGAAAGCACCCATCTGGTCAACGTAAGCCACAGAAACAGCGGGGATTAGCAGTGAAGGGCGAGAAATCGAGGTCGATTAGCATCAGGGTGTGTGCTGCCTACCGTAATCTCCAATCTCTTCGCTCCGTAGCCAGTCTTCACAAGGATCCTTTTGACCGCATGCTGATCGCTCAAGCCCTAGCCGAGAACATACCGATTGTGAGCAATGACCGGGCGTTGGAGGATTAGCTAACTTATCTTGGCCAATCTATCGAGGGGGTCAGGCGACTTTCTCATGAACCTGCCGGCGGACGCCGGCGCTACCCGTTCGCTTTGATCATCTGCTCGGCGTGCTTGCGGGAGGTGTCGGTCAGCTTGGCGCCGCTCAGCATGCGGGCGACTTCTTCGGTGCGCTCTTCGCCGGACACCGGGCGGATCGTGGTGCGAATGCGTCCATTGCGCTCTTTCTTTTCGATCACGTAATGGTGGTCGGCGAAGGTGGCAATCTGCGGGAGGTGGGTGACGCAGAGGACCTGATTGGATCGTGCGAGCGATTTCAGTTTCTTGCCGACTGATTCGGCGGCGCGGCCGCCGATTCCGGTGTCGATTTCGTCGAACACCATGGTGCGCTGCTTCACAGGGGCTGAAGCCCCGGAAGAATTTAAACCGCTAACGCGGCCCTGAAGGGCCGCTCTTCCACTTTGACTTCCACGACTTTGACTTCCACTTTGACTACTCGCCTCCACGCTCACTTTCAACGCGAGCATTACACGCGACAATTCCCCCCCCGAAGCGATGTGTTCCAACTGCCGCATGGGTTCGCCGGGATTGGTCGCGATCATGTAGACGACTTGGTCGATGCCGGTTGCAGACCAGTTCCCTTCCTCCTCCGAAGCGGTAATTTCGATGCGGAAGGCTGACTTCATTGCCAGATCGTTGATCTCGGCTTCGACGAGCTTCTCCAGTTTGCGGGCTGCGTCCTGCCGCTTTTTCGACAAGCCGCGTGCCGCTCGCAAGTATTCCGTGGCAGCCTTAGCCAGTTCCGCACGCAAGTCGCGCAGAATTTCATCTTTGTTTTCAATCTCCGAAAGCTTGCGGGCGACGTCGGCGCCGAAATTGATGACATCGTCCAGCGTAGGACCATATTTCCGCTTCAAGCGGTCGAGTAGTGCCAGCCGGTCTTCCGCTTCTGCCAGATGTTCCGGAGAGGCATGGATTCCGCCGGCGTAATCCCGCACCGTGGCACCTACGTCTTCCACGCTGATACGCGCCGTTTCGAGCGCGGCGAGCGCTTCCTGAAACTTGGGCTCATACCGAGCCAGTTCTTCAATTTGTTTCTGAGCGGAGCGGAGCGATGCAGATGTAGAAGCATCGCCCTCATAAAGCAAATCGAATGCCTGCATGGCCGCATTGTAAATCTTTTCTGCGTTGGCGAGGACGCGCTTCTCGATTTCCAGTTGCTCGTCCTCGCCTGCTTGCAGTTTCGCTTCTTCAATCTCACGCTTCTGAAACTGCCAGAGATCCTCGAGCCGCAGACGGTCTTGCTCGCCCTGCTCCAGTTCCTCGATGCGGGCGCCAATTTCGCGCCACGCTGCGTATGCCGCGGTCACTGGCTCAAGCTGGCTTCCGGCAAATCCATCCAGCAATTCCAGGCGGGCGGGAGGGTCGAACGACAGAATCGATTCATTCTGAGCGTGGATAACGGCCAGATACGGCGCAAGCTGCCGCAACACGGCGACCGTCGCCGCTTGATTGTTAACGAATACGCGGCCTTTACCGCCGGGAGCAATTTCGCGGCGCACAATTAGAGAGCCGTCTTCGGATTTGTCCAATCCGTTGTGCTCCAGAACTTTCGCGACGGAATCCTCAGCGCTGCCTTCGCACTCAAATACCGCCGAGACCACGGCGCGCTCCGCGCCGGTGCGGATCACCTCGCTTGAGGCTTTGTCGCCCAGGAGAAGCGCCAGGGCGTCGATCAGAATGGACTTGCCGGCACCGGTTTCTCCGGTCAGAAGGTTCAGGCCGGAGGCGAACTCTAAGGCCGCATTGTCGATTACCGCGTAATTTTCCAATCGCAGTTCAACCAGCACGGAGCGTCCTAGAATGGTGATATTAAGTTTTGCGCAGCATAGCATGAAAGGCAGTTGCCAGTTTGCGTTGAGGTAGGATTGACTGGGATATTCCTCCGGGGATTCGGTACACCGGCAAGGCTGGGATCCGCATCGTACTCGCGAGACGGGCGGGTGTGGGGTTAATCTAAGGAGTGCGATTAAGGAGGGTAAGTGCGCTGCGGACGATGCGGGACTGAGAATTCCGAGGGCAACCGCTTTTGCGGGATGTGCGGAGCAATTTTGGTTGCGAAGCCGCAGGCTGCTGGCGCTGCTGTGCCGCCGTCGCTGATGCCTGCGGAAAAGAAAGCAGAATCAGCGCCCATTCGTCCGTCCGCGGAAGCTCGTATCCCGAGTGTTCCGGCGCGCTCTGCCAGAGAGGCAGTTCCCTTAATCACTGAGAATCGCGAAGCTCCGCCAGTCGATTCAGGCCCGGTGATTCATGGACCATCCTTTCTCGGCTTGAATAAGCCGGCAGATGGGCGAGGCGGGGAACATCAGGGACCGCACTATGGGCACGGGAGCGGCCACGATCCGTGGGGACGATCCTCGCGCAATGTTGACTATCTGCTCGAAGATGAAGAAGAGCCGAAGCGGGGCTGGGGCAAGCTGGCGGTGGTGGTAATCGCTTTGGTTTTGGCGGGAGGATTCGGATACTTGCACTGGAAACAGGGAGGGTTTGACTGGCTGACGAAAGACCGAAAACCGGCGCCAGCGGTGGCGGAGTCTTCGCAAAATCCCACGGACTCTGGGAGTACACCGGGTGCAGGTGCGACTCCGGAGGCAGCAAGTCCGAGTCCTGCAAATCCGAATCCTGCCTCCCCGGACGCTGCGGCTGGCGGCGCTGCGGTCGCGCCGGCGGCGGGTGGAACGGCGCCTGCAAGCGGAACTGAAACCGGCGCACAGCCCACGACTCCTCCGAACACGGCTCCTGCGCCGAGCACGCCGCCACAGAGCGCTCCACCGGCCAATCCTTCTCCGGACACTACAGCAGGAAAACCCACGGGATCCGAGGCGACGGAGAAGTCCGACGCACCGGCTGCGGACTCTGAAGCTCCGGCAAGTAATCCCAAGCCTGATGTATCCACCAGAGCGGCATTGCGGGAGCGCAAGCCGACTCCAGTTACGCCGGTTGATCCTACGGCCGAGGCGGAGCGTTACATCTATGGGCGTGGCGTGAGACAGGACTGCGACCGGGGATTGCGGCTATTGAAGCCGGCGGCGGCACAGTCCAATGTAAAGGCGATGATCTCGCTGGGAGCGCTGTACTCCAGCGGCACCTGCACGCCGCGCGATTTGCCGACTGCCTATCGCTGGTTCGCGCTCGCTTTGCACAAGCAGCCGGATAACCAGCCTCTGCAGGACGACCTGCAGAAACTTTGGAGCCAGATGACGCAGCCCGAGCGGCAGCTCGCCATCAAACTCAGCCAGTAGCGAAACTGCGTTTCGACTTGGGGGCGCTCTTCGCCGCTTACTCGCTGGCAGCCATCTGGCTGCTATGTTTTCGCCACAGCCTTCGAAGCGGCGGCGTCCTAACCGCCTTCGACCGATGGGGTTGCAGGTGAACGCAATCCGCTGAGGCTGTAGAAGCGTATATCTACTAAGAAGGAAGAGCGAGAGCGTCTGTCGACGTCGCCAGTCCTGATGACGGGAGCCGAAGAGTAGCCTTTCCTCGCAACTCCCCCTATTCCCAGATTGGGCGGTAGATTTCCCCCTCAGTGCGCGGAACCACGAAAGCCGACGTTAATCGTTTTCCAGAACTTTAACGGCTTTCTTGTCGATGACATGACCCTTCCTGTAGGCGCGGGCGATGTCGCCGAGAGGAACTTCTTGCTTAGCGGATCCAAATTCCCACAGCGGACGCTCGCCCTGGGCATAGCTGTAGGCGGACGACCCGAGAAGATTGGACTCCTGAGCCATGGCATGTTCGGAAGCGTGCTGGGGATGATCGGGAACTTCAGTGGGTTGCGGGTTATTGCTGAGCACGCCGGCGGTTTGTCCGAAAGCGGCGGTGGCGCACAGAAAACAGAAAGCAAAGAATGTGGTCTTCATAATGATCCTGTCCGAGAGTCATGCGCCGATTGATCGAGCGATGTTATCTCGTTTAAAAGAACCAGCGGAACTCCGCGAATAGCACGGCTTCCGGAGGTAATAGGGGCAATCGCCATACCAAACCGGGACGGCTGGGATTCGAGTTAGGGGAGGTGCGGGGGGCATAAGAGCAAGGCTTTGCACATATGTGGAAAACCGGGGAAAGGGTAGCCGCCGGAAGAGTTTTCGCGGATTTGCGCGCACTTGACCGCAGGTGTATTGTTTTCGGCGCCGGGGGTTACGAGGGTATGGAAGAAAGGGTTGGATTCATATCGCGGGCGAATCGGTTATCGGGTTCCGGAAACAACATCTTGGCCAAGTTTGGGTCGCGGTTGTGGCGAGCGATTTTTCTCACCCCGCTGGGACTACTTCTGTTTGTTTTGTTGCTGCATGGGTGCTTGTGGGGGCAGACGAATTGCGAAGAGGGCAATGGGTTGCTGGATTTCGCTCCGCCAAGAACCTTGAGTGTGCAGGAGGTGATCCAAAAGTTTGGCGCGGCCGAATCAGTTACCAAGGAAGCCCGGCTGCACTACACCTACAAGCAGGATGTGCTGATGCAGACCCTCGTGGGCACAAGTGTCACGGGTGAGTTCCACGAAGTGACCAACGTTTCATACGATGCCAAAGGAAGACGGCAAGAGGTAGTAACATTCGCGGCGCAGCCTTCGTTGCGGGGAATTCAACTGACCGCGGAAGACATGGAAGATGTTCGCGCCTTCATGCCATTGGTGCTGACGAGCGACGATCTGCCGCAGTACAACCTCACCTACGCCGGGCAGCAGCATGTAGACGACCTCGACACGTATGTATTCCACATGGAACCGAAGAAGGAAGAAAAGGGCAGGCGATATTTTCAAGGACGGATCTGGGTGGATGCGCAGGATTTTCAGATCGTTAAAGTGTGTGGCAAGAGCGGTCCGGAGAAAGTGCAGGTGAAGAAACACGAACATCCGGAGTTACATCCCATCTTCGTGACCTATCGCCAACAGGTGGACGACCGCTACTGGTTCCCTGCGTTCACACGGTCGGATGACACTCTTCGGTTTCGGACGGGGCCGGTTCACATGCGAGAAATCATCAAATACACGGGTTATAAGCGTGTCGACGGGCAGTGAGTGTGAGGAGTAAGTCTACTGCGGAGCGGGTTAGATTGAGCTTGGGACTTCAATGGCGCCCCTGCTGCCGTATTTCTTGAAGACAGAATCGCGCGAGACGATGCCTTCCAAACGACGAGAATCGGCGCGATTGACGACGGGAATGAGCGAATAGTCGTTCACGTAGCGCAGTGCGGAATCGAGCGGAAGATCCGGGTACAGACTAGGGAGAGATTGGGCTGGGAGCACGGACGCCAGCGTTAGTTCGCCTTTGCCTTCCTGATAAAGGCGCTGGAGTTTTTCGCGGGTAATAATATTCCAGCCGCTGGGATGCATGCGGACCAGGAAGGCAGACTCGGTGGAATCCTGGACACGGCGGAGATTGGCGTCCACATAATCTTGCGCGCTCAGAATTGTGGCGGGAACAGGCAGCATGGCGTCTTCGACGCGGAGGATAGTTTCTTCGCGGTCTTCTTCGAGCGAAGGCAAAATAAGGCCATCCTGGCGAGTGAGCATATCGAAGATTGGGATGGTCTGCAGGCTACGGGAGACGAGATAAGAAAAAGTGTTGGCCACGATGACGGGCACGATGATCTCGTAGTTGCCGCTGACCTCCAGAACCATGAATACGGAGGTCATGGGAACACGGAGGAAACCGGCAAACAAGACTCCCATGCCGACGAGGACGTAGGTGCCGGTAGATCCGGTGAGCTGCGGAAAGAGAATGCGTTCGATATCGCCGACAGCACCGCCGAGCATAGCTCCGATGAAGAGCGCGGGGGCGAACATGCCACCGGGAGTGCCGCTGACGAAAGAGACAGTGGTGGCAATAATCTTGAAAACAGCGAGGAGGGCGAGAACTTTCCATGCGTACTGCCCGTGCATGGCCTCGTCCATGGAGCCGTAGCCCGCGCCCATGACTTGCGGAAAGCCGAGAAAGGCAATGAGTCCGACGAGCAGACCGGCGAGCGCGGGCTGAAAGTATTGCGTCCAGCGGGGCAGAGCTTTGAGGCGTGGACGCAGATAGCCAACCGATTTAGCGAACGCGACCGAGGCGAGACCGCCGACAATCCCGAGTGCAGCGTAGGCAAGGAGTTCACTGGGGCCTTTAAAGACCGTGACGGGAATCCGAAACAGCGGCTCGCTGCCGAGAAACGAACGCACGATCACGACACTGGAGACGGCAGAGAGGACGACAGAACCGAGGATACCGGCACTCCAGCGTCCGATGACCTCTTCAATGACGAAAAGCACGGCAGAGATGGGCGCGTTGAAAGCTGCCGCGAGGCCGGCGGCGGCGCCGACTGGGGCCATCAGGCGAAGCTTTTCGCGGGAGATTTCGAGTTGACGTCCGAGAGCGGAAGCAATGCTGGCTCCGATTTGGAGAGAAGGATCTTCCGGGCCCAGCGATTGACCGGAGCCGATGGCAAGCCCTGCGCAAATGAACTTTCCGACCGCGGTGCGAAATGGAATGAATCCGTTAAAGATATAAAGCGCGGATTTCGTCTGGTTTACGCCACTGCCGCGGATACCGGGAAACACATGCAGGACGAGTATGGCAACGACAAGACCGGCTAGCGACGGGACGGCGAACAGCCGCCAACTATGGGTTTGCGGGAGCGGACCGAGCAGAGCGAGGTGCGTCCAGTCAATGGCGAGGCGGAAACAAACGACCGCGAGGCCGGAGAAGATTCCGATGAAGACACACAGGATGAGGAAGAATACTTCTTCGTTGAAGACGCCCTCGATCGTAGAGAACAAGCGGCGTGAAGTTTTCACTTGCGTCACGAGCGGAGACGACGAAGGCGTGGAAAGACTAACGAGTGGCGCGGGATCACTCATTGACTTGCAGCCTCGCGCTTCTTGGAGATCAGCAATAGTGCCAAGTCGAGACTTTGCGGCGGGCCACAGGTGGCGGCGGTCTGCTGTTCGATTTGAAAAACGACGTCCATGATGGCATCCGGAAGATCAGTTTCGGCAGGAGAGCGGAGCAGCTTGAGATCTGGTTGGGTGAGGAGCCAGCGAGCCTGAAGTCCCGGAAGAGCGGATGATGGCGGATTGTCAGTAGCTTTGAGGTCGACGCCCAACTGCTGGGCACATTGAGTGAGGCGCTCTTCGGCTTGGGCGAAGGCAGCAGTGATCCGGCGGTTCCGTTCCGCGTCAGAGATGTGACTGTGAAAAGGATTGGCGCGCAGAACGAAATCGGTGGAGGCAAGAAGCTGGCGGGAGTTCGCATCCACGGGATTGGCGTTCACTGCCATGCGCAGATAACGCTGAGCAACGGTGTAGTTGCCGGAGCGATACGCGGTTTGGCCAGCTCCGGCCAGAGCAGCCGAGTTGGATGGATCGAGCCGGAGCACTTCTTCAAACTGGGCGAGTGCGCCGGAGTAGTCCTGGACCTGCGCGAAAAGTTGCGCAGCCTGGAGATGTGCGTTGGGATCAGGAGGCAATGCTGCGGCGAGGGCGATGAGCTCCGAGTCGGCTTGGGCACGAGCGTTCTTCCAGAGCAAGAACTGAATGAGTTCAATGCGGGCCCGGTCGCGGTTGGCGTCTGGGTCGGAGGTCCAGACTCCGTACATGGCATTGTGGTAATAACGAGTAGCGTCTTCGATGTTACCGCGATGGGCGGCGACGCGGGCAAGAGCGAGATTGACGGCAGCATCCTGCGGAGAACGCTGCCACAGGGCGACGAGGTAGGATTCGGCTTCGTCCAGACGTTGAGGGTCATTGCTGTCACGCAGGGCGCGGGCCAGGCTGAGTTGATATTGGGAATTGGTGGAATCACAGGTGAGGGCGGCGCGGAATGCGGCGATGGCGCCGTCGTAGCGGCTGGCTTGGATCTCGGTCAGACCCTGTGCGTATAGTTTGCGACCTCGTGCCTGTTGATTCGCCGTATAGCGGGAGACGAGATGGCTTACCGCGGCAAATCCTGTGGCTGCGGCGAGAGTAAGGACGAGAAGAATCATGGGCGCGGAACGCGGAACCAGTTTGGGGACCTTCCACGACATATCTCGTATCACGATATCATCTGGATGGCGGACATGGATGACGCGCAGCGCCCATTCCTAGGTGGTGGTGCCAGAAACGGTACCACTACCCACGCGTACAAAGGTAGCCTGAATTGGCTTCGATTCAGGTAAGATACTCGGTCTGTTAGGCCTCCGAAGAATGAATCGCGAATATCATAAGGGATACAGCCAAGAACTGAATCGGGATATGGATGCCCTGGTTTTTGGGCATGCCGGCACTCCGCTGTTGGTGTTTCCGACCTCCATGGGGAAGTTTTTCGAGTATGAAGACCGGGGAATGATCGGTGTATTAGCCCCGAAAATCGAGCGCGGCGAGTTGCAAGTGTTTTGTCCAGACGCCGTTGATACCGAGAGTTGGTACAACAAGGGAGTGCATCCCAAGGTTCGAGTGCTGAGGCATCTTCAGTACGAGCGGTACATTCTGCATGAGTTCGTGCCGTTTGTGCGCTGGAAAAATCAGACGCCGCGACTAGCGGTGACCGGGTGCAGCTTTGGTGCTTACCACGCGGTGAATTTTTCCCTGAAGCATCCGGATGTGGTGACGCATTGCGTGAGCATGAGCGGGGCGTTTGATATCCACCAATTTCTGGATGGTTATTACGACGACGATTGCTACTTCAACTGCCCGCCGGATTATCTGCCGAATCAGAATGATGACTGGTTCCTGAGCCGCTACCGGCAGATGGAAATCGTGCTGGGGTCGGCGGATTGGGATATGTGTCTGGACCAAAACGTGAAGCTGTCGGCGATTCTCAATGGCAAGGCGGTTCCGCACTGGCTGGATATTTACGGGGATAATTCGAGGCATGATTGGCCACTTTGGTTGAGGATGGCGGAGAAGCATTTCTAGAGCAGTCGTTGGTCGCTGGTCGATGGTCGTTGGCTCACGGGTGCGCCGGGTAGAACGCATCGCGACGAAGTTAGCGTGATTTTAGAGGGTAGGGATCCTGCGACTCCGTAAGTGCTTCGCTTCGCGGAGCACTTACTTCGCTCAGGATGACAGATTAGAAATGGAGACTGAGTCGTGAAAAAGATTGGGATTTTGTTTGGGATGGAGAATACATTTCCACTAGCAGTGGTGGAGAAGATCAACGCGATGAAGGTTGACGGCGTGACGGCGGAGTTTGTGCAGGTGGGCGGAGTGCGCATGGATGAGCCCAAGAAATATGACGTGATCATTGACCGGATCTCGCAGGATATTCCGTTTTATCGCGCTTATCTGAAAAACGCGGCGCTGCATGGGACGATTGTGGTGAACAATCCGTTCTGGTGGACGGCTGATGACAAATTTTTTAATTACGCGCTGGCACACAAGCTGGGTGTGGCCATTCCTCCGACGGTGATTCTGCCGCACAACAAGCATCCTGAAGGTACGACGGACCGGTCGATGCGGAACCTGATTTATCCGCTGAACTGGCAGGAACTGTTCGATTATGTCGGCTTCCCTGCCTTCCTGAAACCTTATTCAGGAGGAGGATGGAAGCATGTCTATCACGTGCATTCACCGGAGGAGTTTTTCGAGCATTATAACCAGACGGGCGATTTGTGCATGACGCTGCAGCATGGCGTGGTGTTTGAAGAGTATTACCGGTGCTACGTGGTGGGGCAGGAAAAAGTGCACATCATGAAATACGATCCCAGGTTGCCGCATCATGAGCGGTATGTGAAGGGGAATCCGCCGCCCTCGTCGGCGGCGCTGAAAGAGCGCATTGAGAGAGACGCGCTGACGTTGTGCCAGGTGCTGGGGTATGACCTGAACACGGTGGAGTTTGCGGTGGAAGGCGGAGTGCCTTACGCGATTGATTTTCTCAATCCGGCACCAGATGCGGAGATTACGTCGGTGGGGCAGGAGAACTTTGACTGGATTGTGAACGCGGTGGCGGAGATGGCGGTAAAGATGGCCATGACTGGAGAGGATCCCGCGAAGGAGTTGCGGTGGGCGACGTTCCTGGCGGGAAAGCCTCCGGCAGAGAAATCCGCGCGTAAGGGCGAGCCGAAGTGGGTGGCGGAGCGGAAACGGGGCAAGGCGAGGAAGTAGGGCTACAACAGCGCGGCCGTTTGACATGAGAATTCCTAGAAGGCCGGTTGCACTGCTCGTGGGCAGGGATCCTTCGACTGCGTGGATGGTACGCTTCGCGTACCATCCACTTCGCTCGGGATGACAGAGCTTAGGTGGGGGAAGGATTAAGTGGACGAACTGAAGAAGAAACGCTTCCTGTGGGGCGTGGTGCTGGCGTGGGCACCGTGGGTTCCTATCCTGGTTGGCCTCGGCCACACGCTCCTAGGCATCTCAACCGCGAAGGCAACCGGGCTTGTCGCAGTGGCTGGCGGTCTCACTGAGATATTCGTTGTTTGGGGCATCGGCGCGATCCTGATCGGCCAAGTGGCCGCGATCATCTTACTGTTTCTGGCATTTTCGAACGGACATTGGATTCGCAGCTTATTTTCCATCCTGTCGATTTGCTTGAGTGCATTGATGCTCGCTCTTGTAGGTCTTTTCCTGTGGTTGTCCTGGTTTCAAGCGCACCACAGATTCTGAGTAGCACCCTTGGCGTGGTTGTTATAATGGTGAGGCCTGAATTTGCCCCCTTTCGCAAGAAGCGCGAAAACACGGGGCATCCAGATTTGTTCCCACACAGCGGCATCCAATGAAACCAACATTTACCATCGGGATCGAAGAGGAATATCAGACGATAGATCCTGAGACGCGGGATCTGCGGTCGCACATCCACGCCGAAATCCTGGAGAAGGGGAGGTTGCTACTGCAGGAACGCGTGAAGGCGGAGATGCATCAGTCGGTGGTGGAGGTGGGTACCGGGGTTTGTAAAAACATCAAGGAAGCCAAGGCGGAAGTGAAGATGCTGCGGCGCGATATCATCCGGCTGGCCAAGGAGAATGGGCTGCGGCTGGCGTCGGTAGCGACGCACCCGTTTTCGGATTGGCGCACACAGGAAATCAATCCTGACGACCGCTACAAGAATATTGTCGAAGACATGCAGTTGGTGGCTCGGGCAAACCTGATTTTCGGGTTGCATGTGCATATCGGAATCGAGGATCGCGAGACGGCGATCCACATGATGAATCATGCCCGGTATTTTCTGCCGCACCTGCTGGCGCTATCGACGAATTCCCCGTTCTGGCTCGGAATGAATACGGGATTGAAGTCCTATCGCTGCAAAGTGTTTGACAAGTTTCCGCGGACCAATATTCCGGATTATTTTCCGAGTTGGGGCGAGTACGAAAACTTCATCAAGCTGCTGATCAAAACGAATTGCATCGACAACGCGAAGAAAATCTGGTGGGACATCCGGCCGCATCCGTTCTTCAATACGATCGAATTCCGGGTATGCGATATTCCCATGCGTGCCGACGAGACGATCGCGCTGGCAGCGTTGATTCAAGCCACGGTGGCGAAACTGTATAAGCTGCATACAGCGAATCAGGGATTTCGCCTGTATCGCCGGGCGCTGATCATGGAGAACAAGTGGCGGGCATCGCGCTACGGCATGGATGGAAAGCTGATCGATTTCGGCAAGCAGACGGAAGTACCGGCCCGGGATTTGATCCGCGAATACTTGGATTTCGTGGACGATGTGGTGGATGAATTGGATTCGCGCGAAGAACTGAGCTACATCCATACCATGCTGGAAGAAGGCAGCGGCGCGGACCGGCAGTTGCGCGTGTACCAGGAAACTGGCGATTTGAAGAAAGTTGTCGATTACATCATTGAAGAGACGGAGGCAGGCTTGACGGAAGTTGAGCCGGCTTCCGCGAGAAAAGTAGGTTAATGACCATTCCAACAGATACAACCATCGCCCCGGGCCTTCGTGAAAACGGCGGAGGATGGGGAAACCGAAAGCCAATTCCTGTAGACCCTGAATACCTACCTGGCGCGCGCAATGCCGTCGATGTTTGTCTGCGCGTTCAACCGGATGAGAAAGTCTGCGTGATCACCGACGAGGCCACGCTGGAGATTGCGGCGGCGATTGTAAAGGAACTGGAGAGGCTTGGCTCGCCGTACCACATTTGGGTGCTGGAAGAGCTGGCGGAACGGCCGTTGAAGGATTTGCCGCCGGAGATTCTCGCGGATCTGGAGACCAGCCAGGTCTCAATTTTTGCTGTGTGGGTCCAGCGGAATGAATTGCGCTCGCGAATGCAGATGACGGATGTGGTAAATCGAAAGAAGATCCGGCATGCGCACATGGTGAACATCAACCGTCAGATCATGATGGAAGGGATGCGCGCGGATTTTCTGAAGGTGGACCGACTGAGTGCAAAAGTAATCGCAATGGTGCGCAAGGCACAACGGGTGCGAGCGACCACGGCGGCGGGAACGGACTTAACGGCCGATTTGAATCCTAATTACCGTTGGTTGAAGACCAGCGGGATTATCACTCCAGAGAAATGGGGGAACCTGCCGGGGGGAGAAATCTTTACGACTCCGGGCGAGGTGAATGGGACTTTCGTGATCGACGGCGTAGTTGGCGATTATCTGTGCACAAAATTTGGAAATCTGCAGGGCACGCCGCTGACGATTCACATGAAGAAAAACCGGCTGATGGAAGCACACTCAGAAAACCGCGAACTGGAAGATGACTTCTGGAAGTACACGCACACCGATGAAAACAGTGACCGCGTGGGCGAGTTTGCCATTGGGACCAACATTGATCTAAAGGAAGTGATTGGGCAGATTCTGCAGGATGAGAAGTACCCCGGAGTGCATATTGCGTTTGGAAATCCCTATGGAGCGCACACGGGAGCGGAATGGGATTCCACCACGCATATTGATGTAGTAGGGCGGAAGTTCAACATTTGGGTGGACGACGAGCAGATCATGCAGGATGGGAAGTTCTTGGTAGAAGCGTAAGACGATCGTTCGTGCGGCGAACTCCTTTCCAGGCCACGGGAACTGTAGCTATAGGTATCCTTCGACTTCGTGGGCGCCTTGCTCCGCTCGGGATGAATATTTTCAAGATAGACTTCTGGGATCATGATTCCCACCCTGCGAAAGCAGTTTAACGCCAGATTCACTCCAGAAAAATATCAGGCCTTTCTGCGGCGGATTGAGGACGCCTGCGGAACGCGCGTGCAATTCCGTCTATCGGAGACTCCATGTTTTTTTCCTAAGAGCTTATTGGAACGGATGGCAGACGATGGGAAAGAACTGATCCGGCAACTGGTGGAGAGTCCGGAGTATTACGCGAGGTCAGAGGCTTCGATTCCGTCGGAATTCCGGGTTCCAAATGAGCCGGCCCGCCCGCTGTTCGTGCAGGTAGATTTTGGATTGGTCCGCGATGTGCGCGGCGAGTTGCAGCCGAAGCTGGTGGAGTTGCAGGCCTTCCCTTCCCTGTATGCATATCAAGTGACGCTGGCGCAAAGCTACATCGACGTGTTCGGACTGGATCGATTTGAAGGTGGTGAGCAACTGCGGTTCTTCTTGAGCGGCCTCAACGAAAAGTCTTACCGTGAACTCTTGCGGCGGGCGATTGTCGGCACTCATGACCCGGAGAACGTGATCCTGATGGAGATTCATCCAGACGCGCAGAAAACGCTGCCGGATTTTCTGCTAACGGAGAAGATGCTGGGCGTCAGGACAGTCGATATCGAGGCGATCAGGAAGCATGGGTCGCAGCTCTACTACAAGCGGAACGGGGGACGAGTTCCAATACGGAGGATCTATAACCGGGCAATCGTAGACGAATTACAGCGCAAGCAGGTGAAGCTGGGGTTCGATTGGCGAGATGATCTTGGCGTGGAATGGGCGGGGCATCCGAACTGGTATTTCCGCATCAGCAAGTTTTCCATTCCGTATCTGCGGCACGAATCAGTACCCAAAACGTGGTTTCTGGACAAGTTGGACCAGATCCCCGACGATCTGCAGAACTTCGCGTTGAAACCTCTTTATTCTTTCGCCGGGCTGGGCGTAGTGATTGCGCCGAAAAAAGAAGATATCGAAGCGATTCCGGCGGAGAAGCGGGCAGATTATATTCTGCAAGAACGGTTGCGCTTTGAACCGGTGATCGAGACTCCGTTTGGCGGGACGAAGGCGGAGGTGCGGGTGATGTATATATGGCAGGAGCAGTTGCAGGCCGTGCTGACCATCATCCGCATGGGGCGTGGTTTAATGATGGGCGTGGACCAGAACAAGAATATGGAATGGGTGGGAGCATCGGCGGCGCTGTACGGGGGAAAGTAGGTCGGAGGGGCAGTGGAGTCTCCTCCGGGGCAAGGAATGGCGCAGGCGAGTTGCAAAGGTCCCCATCGGCTTCGCTCAGGGCACGCTTTCGCTTCGCTAAGGATGACAGGGCCATTGGTAGTTCCCTAGCCGATTCGTTTCACGACGCAGGTCTCGAGTTCCCGGCCATTGGGGCGGCGAAGAAAAAGTCGATCGCCTTCCAATCGAACCGGAACGCGATCCCCAGCTTTCCATTCCCCGGGTAGATAGCCGCCAGCGGCGGCAACGTCGTACTCCCCGGTGTACACCACGCCTTCGACATTAATTACGACCGCAGGGCGAGAAAAGTGCGAGGCGGTTTCGCGCATAATTTCGGCTTCCGCCTGGCGCCAGTTTTCAACGTCGTGACCCTCCACCGCTCCGCTTCGCCGATACAGTTCCGCGGCTCGGGTACGGATAGCCTCTTGCAACTCAGGAGAAGAATTCTTGAATTTTTGCCCCATAGGACGTAGCCCTGTTTTATTGCGTTTGCTAGATTCATAGTAGTCGCAGCCGATGCTGTCCGGCACAATACCAGCTCACAAAGGGGCGTACCGGTTGTCACTTCGGGAAACGAAAGCGGCGTTACCAGGCTGCTTGGACCCGGCGCTTGCTGCATCTAATCTGTCGAGGAAGGCTCCAGTTGACCCAGATCAGGGGCGGGGCCTAACATTACCGCGGTCGGGAGTGTCGTCTTTTCATGATAGGCCAGACAGTGTCCCACTATCGCATCCTGGGTAAGCTCGGGGGCGGTGGTATGGGCGTGGTGTACGAGGCCGAGGACCTGAAGCTCGGACGGCACGTCGCGCTGAAGTTCATACCGGAAAATCTTACAGGCGACCCCAAATCGCTGGAACGTTTCGAGCGGGAAGCGCGGGCGGCATCGCTGCTGAATCACCCGAACATCTGCACCATCCACGGCATTGAAGATAACAACGGGCATCCGTTCATCGTGATGGAGAAGCTGGAGGGCGAAAGCCTGAAGCAATGCATTTCCGGACATGCGGTGGAGACGGAGAAGCTGCTTGATATCAGCATCCAGGTGGCGGACGCACTGGCAGCGTCCCATGCCAAGGGGATCGTGCATCGCGATATCAAGCCGGCGAACATCTTCCTGACTCCAAGCGGGCAGGTGAAGGTGTTGGATTTCGGGCTGGCCAAGCTGTTGCATAACGTTGGGACCGACAGCGACGGCGCGCTGGCTGACAATTCGCTGACGGCTGTAGGGGTGATTCCCGGGACGGCGGTCTACATGTCACCGGAGCAGGCGCGGAGCGAGGAAATTGATTTCCGCAGCGACCTGTTTTCGTTTGGCGTGGTGATGTACGAGATGTCGACGGGAAAAAAGCCGTTCTCGGGCAAGAATTCCCTGATGACGTTGGATGCGGTATTGCACGAGAAGCCAGTTCCGCCGGGAGAGTTGAATCCGAAGGTTCCGGTGGAACTGGAAGGCATCATCGGCAAGGCGATGGAGAAAGACCGCAAGGAGCGGTACCAAAGCGCCACGCAGATGAAGGCGGACCTGCAGCAACTGAAGCGTGAGAACGAGTCCGGGCAGATGAGGAGTGGGCTGCATTCCGCGAAGCTCCGGATTGCGAGCAAGACATTTGGCCGAACCGGCAGCCGGTGGCAGTTCTGGCTGCTGCTCGGAAGTCTGGCGATGCTGGCCACGGTATTGGCAGCGGTGGGCGCTTACTGGCTGAAGCACCGGGAAGTGGCAAACGCAGAGCAGAAGAATGCGATCGCGGTGTTGCCGCTGCAGAACATGAACGGAGACTTCACAGTGGATTACCTCCGCTTCGCGCTAGCGGACGAGCTAACCAGTGTGCTGAGTTATTCCCGGTCCCTGGAAGTGCGGCCGTCGTCTGTCACGCGGAGGTATGTGGAGCAGGAGTTGGATCCGCACAAGATTGGGCAGGAATTGCACGTGGGCAGGTTGCTGACCGGGCACTTCATGCGGCAAGGAGAGCAACTGACCGTCACGCTGGAAGCGATTGACGTAGGCAGCGACCGGCTGCTATGGCAAGGGAGCGCGACAGCGTCGGTGAACGATTTGATTTCTATGCAGTCGCAATTGAGCACACAGGTGCAGCAAGGGCTGTTGCCCGCGCTGGGCGTTGCGGCCGGCACATTGAGCGCGGCATCGCGTCCGAAGAGTCAGGAGGCTTACGACCTCTACTTGCACAGTCTGGCTCTGCCCCATGATCCTGCGCCGAACAAAGATGCGATTGCGGTACTGGAGCACGTTGTAGGAGAGGATCCCAGCTATGCGCCAGGATGGGAAGCGCTGGGGCTCAGGTACTACTACGATTCTGTTTATGGCGGAGGCGGAGAGGCGATGTTCCAGCGATCGAATTCCGCCTACGAGCGAGCGCTCGCACTGGATCCAAACCGGGTAATGGCGGCAAGTAATCTGATTACGGCTCGCGTGGAACGGGGCGAACTGGGACGCGCTTACGACGCGGCGACGGATCTGGTGCGGCGAAGGCCACAGAGCGGCGATGCGCATTTCGCACTCAGCTATGTTTTGCGTTACGCGGGTATGCAGGAGCACGCGACACAGGAGTGCAACACCGCCCGGTCGCTGGATCCAGGGAACTTTAATTTCCGGTCGTGCGCCTGGGCATTCATGGAACTGGGCCAGACGGAGCGCGCTATGGATTTCGTGCATTTGGATGCAGGCTCGGAGTGGGCAGCGTGGGCTACCCCCTACGTTTATCTCACTGCAGGAAATGTGGCGCAGGCACGGGAGGCAGTCAAGAGTGTGGCGAAGTCTCCGACCTACCACCGGGACCTGCTGATTGCCTGCACGCAGGCGCAACGGCCAGCCGACATGGACAGGATTGTACGGGAAGAAGAATCGTCGGTGATGACGGAACCGGATCCGGAGGAGTGGTATCACGTCGGAGCGCTGATGGCGTATTGCGGCCAGAAAGAAGCCGCTTTGCGATTGCTGAAGGCAGCAGTGCAACAGAATTATTGCGCATACTCGGCGCTGCTGGAAGATCCGCTCTTGAAGGACTTGCGTAAGGAAACGGCTTTCAATGAAGTGTTGACGGCGGCAAGCACGTGTCAGGAGACGCTCAAGGAAGGGCGCGTGCAGTGAGATGGGCCCCGTTTTCTGGTTTGTAGTGTTTTTTGGGGTGCACAGGGAAAGAATTTGCGTCGGAGCGGGTTTAGGCCCCATCCTTGTAGGGTGAACTTCTTAGGACGCAACCACCTCTCTCGCAGCTCGCGGCGCCCAGTTCAGCCCTTAGTTCGAACCGCAGTCGTCAGAACCTTTTTTATAATCCCGCTGTTGCTGATTTCTGTTCTGCTGCTGGCTTCGCAGCAGGGGCCCGGACAGAGCTCGGCTCATCCGGCGGCGACGGCAGCAAACGCAAGAAATCCTCAATCGCAGGTAACAAACTTCCCTCAGCTTCCGTACCAGGGAACTCCTCCCGAACTCCCACAAGATCAGAGAATGCCCGGCTTGCGGCTCATGCTGCGGCGTCTGGGCACGACGGCGGCTCTGATGCAGACCGTGGCGCATCCAGACGATGAAGACGGGGGAATGCTGACGCTCGAATCTCGCGGGCGAGGTGACAGCGTTTTGTTGATGACGCTCAACCGCGGCGAAGGCGGGCAGAATAAAGTCGGCAGTAATCTATCGGATGTGCTGGGCGTGCTACGCACGCTTGAACTGCTTGCGGCGGACGAGTATTACGGGGTACAGGAACGGTTTTCGCGTGTGGCTGACTTCGGTTTCTCGAAAAGTGCAGATGAGACTTTCGCCAAGTGGGGCGGACACGATATCGCTCTGGCCGATATGGTGCGGGTGATTCGGAAGTTTCGTCCGGATGTTCTGGTGGCGCGTTTTTCTGGAACGGACCGGGATGGACATGGGCACCACCAGGCCTCGAGCATCCTGACGCAAGAGGCGTTCCGGGCTGCGGCCGATCCGAAGCGATTTCCCGAGCAGATTGCACAGGGGCTCCAGCCCTGGCAGGCGAAGAAGCTCTACATCGGTAACGTGTGCGGCTTTGGAGCGATGACCTGTCCGGATGCAAACTGGACGGTAAAACTGAATACGGGTGAGACGAGCCCGGACTTGGGAGGGTCGTTTGTGCAGTTCGCTATGCAGGGATTGCGGCATCAACTGTCGCAGGGGGCGGCGAACTGGAACGTCGAGGCTGGAGACCGGTTCACTTTTTACAAGCTGGTGGATTCGGTAGAGCCTGCGAAGCTGGATAAGGATGGGCACGAAAAAGACTTCTTCAATGGGATTGATACGAGCTTGCCGGGACTCACTGCGAGATTGGGGATAGAAGAATCGAAGCTTCCCCAGCTGCGGCGCGAATTGAGGGAAATTGCGAACAACGTTGCACGAGCCGGTGAGAGTGCGAAAACAAATGATCCGTCGGCGGCCGCAAAGCCTCTCATGGAAGTCGTAGCCGAACTAAGGCAGGCGTACAGCGAAGTCAACCAAGCCGATGTGGACCCCGGCGTTCGGTCCGATCTGCTGGCGCGACTGGAAGAGAAGAGTGAGCAGGCAGAAACGGCGCTGAACGAAGCTCTCGACGTAAGGCTGGAAGCGACGGTGGTTTCTCGCGTGGGGTCAAACGGTGAAGCAGTGAAGGAGGCTGCGAAAAAAGAGGCGGATGCGGTGACGACAGTCTCGCCGGGGCAGGAGTTTCTAGTCGCGGTAGATTTTCATAATGGATCGAAAAACCGACTGTTGGTTGATGGATTGAAGTTGGAGGTGCCGAAGGGATGGGACACGCTCTCTGACAAGACGAGGCAAGTTGCGATCAATGCTGGAGGGAACGTTGATGTAGTTTTTCGATTGAGGGTGCCGAAAGACGTGGAGTACACCAGACCGTACTGGCACCGCGACAATCCGGAGGCGGAGAGCCTTAATCACATCGACAACGAAAAATATGCGACGTTGCCGTTTCCGCCGCCGGTGCTGCAAGCGCGAGTAGAGTATTCGGTTGCGAACGCGAACGGCGCTCAAGGAAAGAACGGCATTGGGGCGACCGTGGTAGCAACGTTCAAGAACGATGCCGGGACGGAACGGGCCCGTCCGCTGGCCGTTGTCCCGGCGTTTTCAGTCGCTCTGGAACCGGGAACGCAGGTGATCTCGACACACAACGGCTCGAACTCGACGGTGACGGTGGGCGTGACTAGCAATCTGAGCCGTGAGACTCGAGGCATGTTGCGATTGGAGTTGCCAGCGGGTTGGCGTTCGGAGCCGCCGCAATCAGCAGTGGAGTTCACGCGGCGCGGGGAGAAGCAGGATTTCCAGTTTAAGGTTTTCCCCGCCGGCCTGCAGGAAAATCGAGCGCAGGTGCGCGCTGTGCTGGAGGCGAACGACGAGAAGTTCAGTGAAGGCTACACGCTGGTGACTCGTGAAGACCTGGGCAGCTTCTACTATTATCAGCCTGCGGTGCAGCGGGTCAGCATTGTGGAGGTGAAGGCGCCGCATGATTTGAAGATCGGCTATATCATGGGCGCGGGCGACGATATTCCTACCGTGTTGCAGCAGGTGGGAATGGACGTAACGTTGATTTCACCGGAGAAACTCGCGAGCGAGGACCCCTCGGCTTCGCTCGGGGCAAGCCTGAGCGCGTATGGAACGATCGTGCTGGGCATACGCGCCTACGACACGCAGAAGGATGTGGTCGCGAATAATAAGAAGCTGCTCGATTATGTTGCGGCTGGCGGAACGCTGGTGGTTCAATACAATACCGGCGTCGGAGATTTTAATAGCGGGCAGTTCACGCCGTATCCAGCAGAACTGAGCCGCGCGCGAGTTTCGGTGGAGGAAGCTCCGGTGGAGATTCTGGCCCCTGGCGATGAGGTGTTTCACTATCCGAATGAAATCACGGGCCGCGATTTTGACGGGTGGGTACAAGAGCGCGGGCTCTACTTCATGGACAAGTGGGATGATCATTTCAAGCCGCTTCTGGCTTGCCATGATCCGGGCGAAGCAGAGCAGAAGGGCGGGCTCCTGCAGGCGAAGTACGGCAAGGGAACGTACATCTACACCGGATACGCCTTCTTCAGGCAGCTGCCGGCGGGAGTTCCGGGCGCGGTGCGGTTGTATGTAAATCTGTTGAGCGCGGGGCATAAGAAGCAGTAGCCAGTGCCAACGACCAGTGATGGTTTTAGGGGAAGGACAAACGACAAATAATGCACGCCATTCGTATTCATTCCTATGGCAATCCGGATGTCATGCAGTGGGAAGAACTTCCGGTGCCAACTCCCGGTCTGGGACAAGTGTTGGTACGAGTCGAGGCGGCGAGCGTTAACTTTCTTGATGTTCAGAAACGACGTGGTGAACTTGTCGGGCAGGCGTTTTACCGGCGTGGCCGGACCGGGGAACCGGACCTGCCGGCGACTCTAGGCAGCCAGGGAGTTGGGGTCGTCGTGGAGCTCGGTCCCGAAGTTCGCAATATCAAAGTGGGAGATCGCGTCGTTTTCGCAGGAGATTCATACGCGACGCATGCTCTCGCTCCGGGGTCATGGCTGATTCCGGTCCCCGACGGGATCGGGATCGAGCAAGCGGCCGCGGGAATGAATCAGGGATTCCTGGCTTACGCGTTTACACATTTCGCCTACCCGGTAAAGCAAGGAGACTGGTGCCTGATCCAGGCGGCAGCGGGAGGGATCGGGCTTCTACTTTGTCAGATGGTAAAGATGCGCGGGGGCCGGCTACTTGGCGTTACCTCGTCCAGGGAGAAAGCCCAATTTGTCAGAGACGCTGGCGCGGACGAGGTCATCATTTCCAAAGAGATTGATATTGCCAAGGAAGCGAGGCGGATCACGGAAGGCCGCGGAGTGAATGTTGTTTATGACGGCGTCGGTAAAGATACGTTTGAGGCCAGCCTCAATAGCATGGCTCCCGGGGGATATCTCGTGATCTACGGCCAGTCGAGCGGGTACGTGCCTCCGTTTGACCTTATGACCCTGCAGGAAAAAGGATCGCTGTTTCTTACTCGCACGAACGGAAGCCCTTATTTCAAGGAATACCCTCGCTATGTGGAGCAGCTTGTGGGCTGGGTAAAGGAGGGGAAACTTTCCATCCGGATTGATCGCACGTATCCTCTGGCGAACGCCGCTCAGGCACATGCGGCGTTTGAAAGGCGGCAGGTCAGCGGCAGGGTGTTGCTTCTTCCGTAGCTGCAGTGACGGTACCGAGCTTACCGAAAAAATGCAGTCTCCCTCTCAAAACGAATCGAGTTCGCCCGGCCTGATCCGCGGGATGGGGCTGGGGAGCGCGACCGCGCTCAACATGATCGACATGATCGGGGTGGGGCCGTTCATCACCATGCCGCTGGTGTTGAGCGCGATGGGTGGGCCACAGGCCATGTTGGGGTGGGTAGTGGGCGCATTGTTGGCCGTGTGCGACGGGCTGGTCTCTGCGGAGCTGGGAGCGGCGCTACCGGGATCGGGCGGCCCGTATCGCTATCTGAACGAGATTTATGGTCCGCGAAAATGGGGGCGGCTCATTTCGTTTCTGTTCATCTGGCAGCTTTCCTTCAGCGCGCCGCTTTCGATTGCCACGGGATGTATCGGGCTGGCAGGCTACGCTGCCTATTACTGGCCCGGCCTGGAGACGGTATACGCCGCACACAGCGCAGCGTTGCCCATCCCATGGGCTGGATCACTGCAGGTGAGCTGGGTTGTGACGCCCGGGACTGCGCTAGCGGTCGTCATCTGCTTCTTCACGGTGTTGCTGCTCTATCGGCAGATCACGGTGATTGGGCGCCTCTCTGAAGTATTGTGGCTGGGTGTGATGGGAACGATCGGATGGATTATTTTCGCCGGGCTTACGCACTTCAACGCGGCCCGGGCGTTCGATTTCCCGCCCGGCGCCTTCACTCTTTCGCGCGGATTCTTTACTGGGTTGGGCGGAGCCCTTCTGGTGGCTACCTATGATTACTGGGGCTACTACAATGTTTGTTACTTGGGTGATGAAATAAAAGATCCGACGCGGAACATTCCGCGGGCGTTGCTGCTTTCCATTCTGATCGTGGCCTGTCTATATCTAATGATGAACTTGTGCATTCTGGCGGTGGTTCCCTGGCGGGAGATGCTCCAGGCAGGACAGAGCAACAACGGATTGTACGTTGTGTCATTGTTTATGCAGAGGATTTATGGGCCGTGGGCAGCGCGGTTAGTGACGGGGCTTGTAATCGTGACCGCATTTGCATCGGTCTTCTCGCTAACGCTGGGCTATTCGAGGGTTCCGTATGCGGCTGCGCTGGATGGAAACTATTTCAAGGCGTTTGCCAAGGTGCATCCAGTGTACCGCTTCCCGCATGTTTCGCTACTATCGCTCGGAGTGGTAGCGGCGGCGTTCTGCTTTCTGCGGCTGAGGGACGCGATCGCGGCGTTGGTGGTCATTCGCTTAATTCTGCAGTTTCTAGTACAGGCGATTGGGCTGATGGTGTTTCGAGTGACGCGGCCGGATGTGGTGCGTCCGTTCCGCATGTGGCTGTATCCGGTGCCGGCGCTCGTCGCGATTGCGGGATTTGTCTTTATTCTGTTCAATCGCGCGAACTGGCAGAAAGAAATACGGTATGCGGTGGTGATATTGCTTGCGGGCCTGGCGATTTATATGATCCGCGCCTGGAAAAGCCACCAGTGGCCATTCCAATTGCAATCAGAGGGGGAATAGTAATGATGAAGAATAAATTTGGCTGCCTTGCACTCTCACTTCTGGCGCTGGCGGTCGTCTGTACAGCCCAGGAAAACAAGATGAAGGATGAGCATCGGACCGTCACGCAGGTGTTGGACCGGAGCGTAACGAATGTCGAGCATGAGTTCACGTCCGCGGCGGAAGCCATGCCGGAAGACAAGTTCGGATTCGCGCCGACTAATGGTGAATTCAAAGGTGTGCGCAATTATGGCGAGCAGATAAAGCACGTGGCGGCGGTAAACTACATTTTTGGCGCGGCCATCTTGAGCGAAAAAGTTCCGGTGGACGTGGGCGATGAATCCGGACCGGCATCGGTCAAAACGAAAGCAGAGATCCTAAGTTACTTGAAGGACTCGTTTGCCTATGTACACAAGGCTGTTCAGACCGTGAACGAGAAGAATCTGGTGGAGCCGCTGAAGAGCCCGTTCGGAGAAGGGTCGGTGACGCGGTTGGGACTGGCAACGAGTGTTGCAGCGCACGGTTTCGACCACTACGGGCAGATGGTGGAATATCTGCGCATGAACGGCATCATACCACCGGCGAGTCGTTAAGTCGTCGCGCTTTGATTAGCTGCGCCGGGGGCTATCGTGTTGGGCTTCGAAGAAGTTGGCCAGATGTCGACGGAAGCTGAGGCCGGGTTCTTTGGCAACGCGGTCCGGATAGGAGTCGACAGCGCGAAGAAACTTCTGGATCTCCTCCGAGGCCTGCTCATTGCAGTGCAAGACGCTCTCATGCGGCTGGACGTAATGTTGCATCTTCGACTTCATCTCCACTCACTCCGAAAAGACTTGCCCAGCTTCTAAAAAAGCCGCGACCCGTATGGAATAAACACGCGCCGGACGGGTAAGTTTCAATTCGGGGGGAAGATCTAAAATATCCCGGATATCCAGCCCGGGAAATGGCACGTTCGTGCCCTGTTGGTCGTCAACTTTACCACAGGCGCAGCCGAATGCAAGGATGCTTGAGCAGTCGCTCGTTCACGGCTGAAATGCCGGACCGCGGAAGACTAGCCGCGCGCGCCGCGTGGGGTGATGGAGGCGAGAAGGAGCTCGGCGCGGAATCCCTTACCGGCAATATGGGAAGCGACAAGCTTTTTCGTTTTCTGCGCCGATGCGCGAGGATCGAGAAAAACGACGACCGATGGACCAGCGCCACTGAGGGCCGCACCCAGAACCCCCGGTGTCCCTGTCAGCTCCTGCAGGCAGGGCAACAGCGGACAGAGCGGAGCACGATAAGGCTGGTGGATCCGATCTTCGAGCGCGGATGCGAGCAACTCGTGGCGCCCCTGCATAAATGCAACCAGCAGCAACATGGAGTTCTGGATGTTCACCACTGCATCGGCGCGGGAATACTGCGCCGGAAGCGCGCGGCGAGCTTCTTTCGTGGAGAGGACCTGGTCAGGGACGGTAAGTAGCAGCGGCCACTTCCCTTTCGGCTTGATGCAGACCACTTGGGCCTCGGCATCCCCCGACATGCGCGCCACAGTGAGACCGCCCATCCAACAGGCGGAAGCGTTATCGGGATGGTGCTCGCGCCGCGAGGCCTCGCCGATGATCTGGGAGTCGGTCCAGTGCAGTTGACCGAAGTGATTGGCCAAGGCAATTCCGGCGAGTCGCGCCGCAGCCGAAGAGCCACAGCCTTTGCCGATGGGGATATCGTTCTTGATGCGAAGCGATAGCGGAATAACCTCGGCGCCCCGGCGTTGGAGGATCTCGCGGTAGGTGGTGAGAATAAGATGATTCTCCAGGGCCTGGCAGATTTCCGGATCACGTCCTGTAGCGCTGATGGAAAAGTCGGCTGCAGGCCGGGCATCGATCGTGATGTAGAGGTCCATGGCCAGAGCAGCGGCATCGAAAGCTGGTCCCAGATTGGCCGAGGTCGCCGGGAGGGCCAGATGCAAACCGGATGGACGCGCACTCTTCTTTTTAGGTATTGGATTCGGCATTAGGGTGGGGGGGATCGGATTTCTCTGCCCGTTCCAAGGTCTGGATTACGGCGTTCAAAGTGGCATCGAGGACGATGGGGGGATGGCGCAACGGGTTCAATAAGTTGCCTTCGCGCTCGCGTGGCGTGCCATGAACTGGTGTGTCCTGAAAAAGATCGCCGCGATGGAATTCCATGGTGAAGTCAGGATCCTTGAGCAGGTTTCCGGTTAGAACCAGCACCACCGTTTCATCAGGCTTCACAAATCCCTGCCGCACCAATTTTTTTAAGCCCGCCAGTGTAACGGCCGATGCAGGTTCGCAGCCAATACCTTCGGCGCCAATCTCAGCTTTGGCCTGGGCGATCTCGACTTCGCTCACCTGCTCACAAGCGCCGCCGGTGGCTTGAATAACCTTCACGGCCTTTTCCCATGAAGCAGGATTGCCGATACGGATCGCCGTGGCACGAGTCTCTGCCTGCACGCTAATGAGCCGCTTCCCTTCAGCTTCGCGCAACGTGCGAACCAAGGCGTTTGCGCCTTCGGCCTGAACGACGGATAACTTCGGCAGGCGCAGAATGAGTCCGATGTCTCGCATTTCGAGCAAGGCCTTACCGATCGCCGAACTATTGCCCAGGTTGCCACCCGGCACGATGATGTGGTCGGGAGGCTGCCAGTCCAGTTGTTCCAGCAATTCGATGGCAAGTGTTTTCTGCCCCTCCAGCCGGAAGGGATTGATTGAGTTTAGTTGATAGACGGGGGCGCGTCTTACAAGTTCCTGGAGTAGTCGGAGACAGCCGTCGAAGTCGGTGCGGAGTTGGCAGGTGAGGGCGCCGTAGTCGAGCGCCTGAGAGAGTTTGCTCCAGGAGATTTTTCCTTCGGGCACGAGGACCAAACTGCGCATGCCCCCGCGCGCGGCATAGGCGGCCATGGATGCGGACGTGTTGCCGGTGGAGGCACAGGCCACCCAGCAGTATCCCGCTTGCCGTGCAAAGGTCGAGGCAACAGTCATGCCAGTATCCTTGAATGAACCTGTGGGATTCATCCCCTGATGCTTGGCATAGAGACGGGACACGCCGGTGATGCGGGACGACAACGGAAGTTCGTAGAAGGGAGTGTTGCCTTCGCGCAGGGTGACGACATACTGCTCGGATTTCGGCACGGGCAGGAGTTCGCGGAATCGCCAAACGCCACTCAGGTCGAGGGCTGCGTTTGAGGACCGGCGTTCACGCCAACTGGACTTCAAAGTAGCTGCGTTCAGGCTGGGTGACTTCCAGGAAGGGTCGGTAATCTCCAATAAGTTGTTGCACTGCGAACAGCGAAAATCCTGAGCAGCAGCGGCGCTAATCGAACCGCAACCAATGCAGCGAAAGCTAAAAGTGGCCTTAGGCAGGCTCGGTTGAGGACCCTGTTCATCCCTGTCTCGATCAGAAGTGGCGGAGAGCGGCATGGAGTGGCGGGTTATTTCTCGCCCCGCAGATATTGGTCAGTTCTATTGATCCAGTCGGTGCGGGGAGGAGTGAAAACATCAAGGTCCACCGTGTCTTCAAGCGCTTCGGCCTTGTGCGGCATGTGCGCCGGAATGCAGAGGACTTCGCCGGCGTGCACGACAATTTCTTTGCCGTCGATCCAGAATTTCAACGCTCCATCCAGAATGTAAGTCAGTTGCTCGTTATGGTGGCTGTGCTCGGGAACGATGCACCCCTTTTTCAGCAGCACTCGGGCCAACATAATTTCCTGGCCGACGACAAACTGCCGCTGCAAGAGCGGGTTTAGTTCTTCGAGCGGGATTGTATGCCACGGGATGTATTGCAGTGGTGTCTTGCTGGCCGCATGTTTGGTAACGGCGCGTTGAGCCCGCGAGTGGGACTTGGTGTCTTTCGTTTTTTTGCTAGCAGAAGTTTTGGTTTTCACTTTTCTTGCCATTCTGATGAGAACTCAGATTCCCGGAAGCCTACAGCTTCGTCTAGTGAACTCTGTCTCCGTATAACTTTACGGCATTGTCATGCAGATAAGCGTGGGCAAGCTCAAGCGCCCGGGCTTCGGTGATTTCGTTTTCCGAGATCATCTCGGCCAGCGCCGCGGCCAGCGCCGTGCGCGATGATTCCGAGCCCAGCCAGTAGCTCTCTTCTGCGCCCAAAATTTCATTGTACGGGAAACAGTCGGTACCGAAAGTAATCTTATCGGGGAAAGTTTCCAGCCACATTTCAAGCGTGTCTTTGAAAGCGGAGGGATACTGTGCGAGTTCGCCGAACGAAGAATCCATATAAACATTCTTCATGGCGGCGAGCCAGATGGCTTCGCGCTCCAGCGGATAACCGCCGTGGATCATCACGAATGTTGTGCTGCGGTAGCGCGGATCGCGCAATACGCTTTCCAGATTCATGATGTTGCTCTGCGAGAGATTGAAGTAATCGCCGATGCCGACTGCGGTGTGAATATGCACCGGAAGATGCAAGCGGCCGCCTTCCAGAACGAGATAACGGAAAATGTAATCCTGGAACGTGCGGTAATCCTTTTCGCTGGGGATGCCGCCGGTGACGTAGCGATAATAAAGATCTGCTGCCTGGTCGCGCGTGGGATCGCCGAAGGTAGTTGGCCGAAAGTACGCCACTTCAAACTTCATGGCGATGCCGCCCTTGTTCCGGTTGTCTTCCAGCACCTGGCTGATGAACTTCAGGTAGCCATCGAGATCGCGAGGAAGCTTCGCCACGTTTTCCTGCTGCATCCAGTGATGCAGCATTTTCTCTTGCAGCGGAATGTAGACTTCTTCATCAGGATTGCGCGCGGCCTCGCGCTCGTTGTTGAAGGGCCACATGAAAGAGTCGGCAAAGAACACCCAGGGAAAGCGCTTGGGATCAAGGTAGTCCGGCATCATCGCGCGGTTGGCGACGGAACTCTCGGTATTGATTTTGTCGAGGATCATGTTGAAGTATGCCGTGCCGGGATGTTGCTTCTTCAGTTCCGCTTTTTTCGCGACCAGCCACTTGGCATGTTCCGCAGAAAGATCAGCGTATGGATATCCGAACAGCGCCTTGGCTGCGGCAATCAGTTCAGGATTGTCATCGCGAGTGCGCAGCGCTTCGCTGGCATCAGGAGGCGCGGCCATGGCGTCAACGTCGGGATCATCTGAAAAACCGGGGTGTGCATGGTGGTCAAAAGCTGGGATCTTCTCAATCTGCGGCAGAAGACGCTGGTAGATCTGCTGCACGTCCGGACCGGGCAGCGGGCGGGCTTGAGCCGTTGCGAAAGTTGCCAGGCCGCTGGCGGCGCTGGCTACAGCGATTACCGAACAAAGGATCTTTTTCATGAGCATGGTTCCTTGCTTAATGGGGACGAAGCATTCCCGCTGAGTGACTATGTTGCGACCAGAGTCCGCTGCCAAGCCGCTGAGACTTTCATGATGCGGGCAGCAGCCTCTCGCAGGTTTTCCACCGACGAAGCAAACGAGAAGCGCACGAAATGCTTGCCTGAAGGCCCGAAAGCCGCGCCAGGAATGGCCGCGACGCCAGCGTCGTCCAGTAGAATGCGGCACACTTCTTCAGCGCTGCTGCCGGTGCCACGAATGTCGACCCAGGCGTAGAACGCTCCCTCGGGAGGTTCGCAGCGAAATCCTGGGCTTTTGTTCAAGTCATGAACAAACTGCTCCCGGCGGCGGGCGAACTCAGCCACCATGCGTGGCGTCGTGCCCTCACGATCGCGCAGAGCATCGATGGCAGCATACTGTGTGAATTCGGCGACGCAGGTGTAGGTATTGATCGCCATCAGGGCCAGCGCGGGCGCCACTTCCGGCGGCGCAACAGTGTATCCCAAACGCCATCCGGTCATGGCGAAGCTCTTTGAGAAGCCGTCAATGATCAGCGTGCGCTCTTTCATGCCCGAGTAGCTCAGCATGGAGAGATATTCGCCGCCATAGATGATGCGCGCGTAAATTTCGTCGGAGAGAACCCAGAGATCGTGCTTGACGGCTAGTTCGGCTAGTCCTCGCTGGACGGCGTCGGTATACACCGTGCCAGTGGGATTGCCGGGCGAGTTGGTAATGAGCATGCGCGCGCGGCGCGTAATCTTCGCCGTTATTTCGGTAAGGTCAGGCTGGAAATGGTTGCGGGACGATAGCTCAAAAGGCACAGGCACTGCGCCGAGACCGAGCGTGATCGAAGGATAGCCGGGGAAACCGGGGTCGGGATAAAGAACTTCGTCGCCCGGTTCGAGCAGCACCATCATGGCAAAAAACAGCGCAGCCTTACAGCCGGGAGCGATCACGACGTTAGCGGCGGAAACGTCGAGATTACGCGTGCGTTGCAAGTAGTGGGCGATCTCTTCGCGAAGCGCAGGTAGTCCTGCCACGGCGCAGTAGCGGTCTTTGCCCTCGGCGAGCGCCTTAGTGACAGACTCGACCACCGAAGAGCCCGGATGAAAATCCGGCTCACCGAGTTCGAGATGAATAATGGAGCGGCCTTGGGCTTCCAACTCTTTGGCACGAGCGAAGACTGATAACGCGCCTTCGCCGCTCATAACCGACATCCGGGATGCTATCGATCGCATGCCTTCTCCAAGAAATCTACAACCCTTTATACATGCCGCCATCTACCAGTACGGTTTGGCCGGTAATGTAAGACGCGCGCTCGGATGCAAGCCAGACAATTGTCTCCGCTACCTCGCGAGGCTCGCCCAAGCGCTTCAGTGGAGCATCAGCAGCCCATCCGTCGAAAATCTCCTGCTCGCTTTTTCCTGACGCGGAAGACCGGACTGTCGCCAACTCCTTTAGCCGGTCGGTCGCGGTGAAGCCGGGACCAACGTTATTCACCAGAATACCGTCCTTGCCAAATTCGTTGGCCAGGCTCTTCACCAAACCGACAACCGCGGCTCGCACGGCGTTCGAGAGCACCAGATCGGTCACCGGCTGCTTCGTGGTGATGGATGTAAGCGTAATGATACGGCCCCAATGCTTGCGCTGCATGTGCGGGATGACTTCTCGCGCGAAATAAACAGTGCTAAGAAAGTTCAGTTCAAGGGCGCGTTGCCATTCCTCAAGGCCGGCGGAGAGAAATCCCTTGGCAGGCGGTCCACCGGCGTTGGTGACACAAATGTCGACGCCGCCGAATTTATCCGCCACAGAAGCCACGAAACGGCTAACGGCCGCTGCGTCGGTAACGTCGAAGGCCTCAGCTAGAACATCGGAGTTGTGCTGCTTTCTGATTTTTCCCGCGGCAGCCTGCAAGGTCTGTTGGTTGCGCGCGCACATCGCGATGCGGCAACCCTCAGCAGCAAAGGCTTCCGCAGTGGCGCGGCCGATGCCCTGACTGGAGGCAGCGACGAGGGCGACACGGTCTTTCAGGCCAAGATTCATGAACGTGGAATTATAAATGGTCGACGCTGGGTTCGCCGCGCTTGCCGGAGTTCCGTCGCGCAATTAATCTGGAAGCAGCGAGGGATCCATGAAACGGCACACCCATCACTCCGAGACCAAGGCAGTGCGCGGCGCAGCGGAGCTGGACAAGAAAAACGGTCCGCTGGCCACGCTGATCTATCAGACTTCCACTTTCGAAGTCACCGACAACGACGAGCAATTGCGCGCCACGCATACCGACCACTTTTACACGCGGTACGGCAATCCGACGAATACGGTTGCGGAAAAGACAATTGCGGCATTGGAAGGCGTAGACGCCGCGCTGACATTCGCCTCGGGCATGGGCGCGATCACGACGACGCTGATGGCTTTGCTCAAGAGCGGCGACCACGTAGTGGCGCAGCGCGACATTTATGGTGGCGTGAACAAGTTTCTCTCGCAGTGGCTACCGAAGATGGGGATCGAGACCACGTTCGTCGATACCACGGAGTATGAACAGCACGCGCGGGCGATCCGTCCCAACACGAAGCTGATTTATTTGGAGTCGCCGACCAATCCTACCTTGCGCGTGGTCGACTTCAAGAAAGTGGCGACGCTCGCGAAGGAACACAAGCTGCTCAGCATGATTGACGCAACCTTCGGCACTCCCATCAACCAGCACCCGGCGCAATTCGGGATCGACTTGATCATGCATTCGGGAACGAAGTACCTGGCTGGACATACCGATCTGATTTGCGGGGTCGTCGCCGCACGGCACGAATTGATTGAAAGAATCTGGGAGACGCGCACAACCCTGGGCAATTGCATGGATCCCCACGCCTCGTGGATGTTGGTGCGCGGCCTAAAGACGCTGGCAGTGCGTGTGGCGCGGCAGAATGAAAACGCACAGCGCGTGGCGGAATTCTTGGCCGAGCATGCCAAGGTGCGGAGCGTGCATTACCCGTTTCTCAAGAACCATCCGCAGTATGCCGTAGCGCGCGAACAGATGAGCGGCGGAGGAGGCATGGTCAGCTTTGAGGTCGAAGGAACCGGCGAGGACGCGCGGAAGGTCAGCGAGTCCATGCGCCTGTTCACGCTGGCGCCAAGCCTGGGCGGGGTCGAGTCGCTGGTGTCGATTCCCGTTCTCACGTCGCACGCCATGGTTCCCGCCGCAGAGCGCGCCAAGATGGGAGCCACGGAGCAGATGATCCGCCTCTCCGTAGGCATCGAGAACGCAGACGATCTGATCGCCGACCTGGAGCACGCGCTGCAGGCCGTAGCAGCGCCGCAGCACGTGCAAGTGGGGTAAAGTCCCCCCCCTGCAACAAAAATCCCGGCCGCTTGTCAGGCCGGGATCAATTGTTCACCCATGCAGGAGCTAGAAGAGAAATTTCAGCGCGAACTGCAGGACTCGCGCTTCGTGCACTCCGCCGGCATAGAGGAAGTCGGTGGCGCCCAGTACGTTTGTGCCCGAACCGTTGATATTGGCTCCGGCACCCGCCTGACCCGCAATCGGGGCCCACTCAGTGTGATTAAAGACGTTGAATGCCTCGGCCCGGAATTCAATGGCCCTGCTCTCCTTGATGGTGAAATGCTTGAAGACCGCCATGTCAAAGTTTATGAAATCCGGATTGCGGAGACTGTTTCTACCGGAGTCTCCAAATGTCAACGCCGTCGGCGTTGTATAGGCCGCCTGATTGTAGTACAGCCGGCCATATTGGTTTACCGGGTGCGGAGTAACTTTGGGATTGCCGACGATATCGGCATAGGCGTCGGAGCCTTCTCCGTTCCCAACACCGGCATTGTCAACAGCGTTGTAGATAATGCTGAAAGGTGAACCGGTGGCGAAGTTGGTGACACCGGAAATCTGCCATCCGCCCAGCAGATTGTGGCCCAGGCCGCCATGTTTGAACACCGGGACATCCCATATATAGCTGGCATTGAAAATTTGCCGTTCATCGAAATTCGAGCTGGCACGGTTGGCTGCCGGATTGTAAGTATTGGTGAAGCTTCCGTCAAAGCGATCGGAAGAATCGTCGATGGAATGGCTGTAGGTGTAGGCAAAGTCCAGTTCCAACCCGCCCGCGCTACGCCGCACTAATACTTGCAGAGCGTTGTAGTTTGATGAGGAGGCGGTCGTGAGGTTCGCGATGTCACCATATCCCGGGTAGGGACGGAAGGGATCAGCACCGGCGGGGACGCAGCCGGCGGCGATGGCCACGTTGACTGCCGGTCCTGATGGGGGACCACCGTTCACACCGGGAATATAGGCAATCGGGACGCCGCTCGGTGTGGTGGCGTTGGTCGGAACGTTATAGTTGTCAAGTGTCCCACTGCACTCGGCGCCCGTGTAGGTCTCACCCTGTTTGTAGGGATTTTGGGACGCAGGGGCTGGCAGAACCTGGTTGAGATCTGTAAGGCGTGTAAGACGGGTACCCTTGCTTCCCACATAGGAGAGCGAGGCAACTGTGCCGCGAGCGACTTCCTGCTGAATATCGAAGTGCCACTGTTGCATGTAGGGCCACTGGGCCTTGGTGGGGATGGCGGTGACACCCAAGGGGAGTTGAGCACCAGCTACGCCGGTTCCAATGTTGGGATACCCGGTTATGTCGTACTGCTGCGCCGAATATGCGAGGGGCGGAGAGTTCTCCAGCGATTCCGTATTGGCCTCGTTGCCGTTCCCGTGCTCGTAGAACATTCCGTACCCACCGCGGATCGCAGTCCTTCCGTTTCCGTATGGATCCCAGGCAAAGCCGACGCGGGGAGCGGGATTAAACAGGTGACCCGTCATGCAGCCCACGGGGACGCCCGACGTGACCCCGCACTGGACGATGCCGTTGGGCAGGTCGGACACGGTGGGGGTAAGGTTATCTTTTGTAAGGTTGGTGACGATGTCGCTATTAGGATCAACCGTGGTCTGGCCGGCCACGTAATGGGCCGGATCGAAGTTAAAGGCCTGATGTTCCTTCTCGCGATAGGTGCCGAACAGGCTCACGCGCAGGCCGAGGTTCAGCGTCAACCGGTTGGAAAGGTGCCAGTCGTCCTGAAAGTAGGGCTCGAGCATTTTGTAGCGGTTGTAGTACTTAACGGTTGCGTTCTGCTGACCGAAGGAGCAGATGTTCCCAAGCAGGAGATCGGCAAACGGGTTCCCCGTGCTCGGCGCGGGCGTTGAGCAACCCGGGTTGAATGTGATGTAGCCGGGGTAGGAGCCCTCCGCCAGTTCTCCGCCGAGTTCGTTTTTCTCGACCGCCTGGAAGTAGGCTCCCATTTGCAAATTGTGCTTGCCAACCAGTTTGTTGAGATTGTCCCTGAAGCTGTAGGTCGGGTTGGAGTTGTAAGGTCCATTCGGGATGTAGCCGGCGTCCTCGCCGAAGTTACCGTAAACGCCAGCTTGATCGATGAGGTTAATGCCGGGCATGACACCGCGATCTGCGCCAGGGAAAATCGAGCCGAACGTTGTGCCCGAAGGCCTCTGCCAATTTCCCAGGTCAGTGAGCGCGATGTGGTCGGTGGTGTAGCTGAATACGAATTCATTCAGCAAGGTGGGCGTGAAAGTCGACGACAGGCGGGCCAGCATGCTGATGCCGGGTCCGGTAAAGGCTGTCTCGACGGTGGGGAAGCTGCCCGCATTGGTCCACAAAGGAACCTGATTCACGGTATCCCATGAATCGTGGATGTAGTGGAAACTAACACGTTCCTTGTCGGTGATGTTGTGGTCGATCCGCAGCAGTTCCTGGCGCCAGTTTGTGGGCTGGGAAGTGACTTGATAAAACGTAGCCACGCCGGGAATGAGGGGGTTTGCGAAGGAAACGTTGCTAGGACCAGGAATCAGCGAAAGCAGGGCGTTCACATTCGGATCGCTGGGATTGACCGGGACCTGGTTTCCGGGATAAGGAACCCCGCTGGGAGCAAGGGGGCAGTCCGCGGGATAAGGTGCCACAGGACTTGCACCGCATATATCTGTGAAATTGCCGGTGCGTTCCGCGGCGGTTGGCACGAGCTGGTCAAAGGTATAGGGGACGCGGTCGCGGCGCCACTCCTGTGACCAGAAAACGAAAGTCTTGCTTTTGCTCTGGTTGTAAACACCCGGAATGTACACGGGCCCTCCAACCGTGTAGCCGAAGTCATTTTTGTGATAGGGAGGAGCGACACCATCCTCAAGGAACGAAGGCGAATTGAACATGTTGTTGCGCACAAATTCGTAGGCGTCGCCATGGAACTTATTCGTGCCCGACTTGGTTTCCACTTCAATCGTGCCGGAGCCATTCTTTCCAAACTGTGCGCCGTAGTTGGAAGTGAGAACTTTGAATTCGCCGATGGCGTCGACGCTGGGGGTCACGTTCAGCGTGCCATTGCTGCCGTTGTCGAGGTTATCGCCGCCGTCGAGTTCCCAGTTGTTGTACTCCACACGCCCGCCGTTGACGCTGAATTGGGTATTTGCAGTAACGCCGACCCCACCTTCGTCGGCGCCCGTCTGGTTGCTGACGCCGGGTACGAGGGTGATCAGTTGCTTAAAGTCGCGGCCGTTCAATTCGAGCTGAGTGATTTCCTTGCCCGTTACCGTGCCTCCCAGATCGGAGGATTGCGTCTCGACTTGGGCAACCTGCGAGCCTTCGACTATGATCTCAGTGCTGGCTGCGCCAACTTCCAGGGCGATATTCACCCGAGCTTTTTCCCCGACATTCAACACCACGCCTTTGGCTTCGTACTTCTTGAAGCCTGTCGAAGTGACCGTCAGGTCATAGCTGCCGATCGGCAGCGAGGCGAAAAGGAAATCGCCACTGCCATTGGTCGCCGCCGTCCGGCTGATTCCCATTGCCGCATTGCTGACTGCGACTTGAGCGTTGGGGATCGCCGCCCCGCTGGCGTCCGTGACCGTGCCCGTGATCGACGCCGTATCCTGCGCCCATGCCGCCACGCAGAAAGTCATGATCACCATCAAGAGCCCGATTCGCACCCGCATTGGATTAAATCTCATGGTCACGGTTTTCTCCTCTTGCGCGAGCGCTCCACGCCTTCCGCGGTTGCCCGCGCTCACCAACATCGTAGGCGACGTATTCAAAGTTTCACCAGATTGCCGAACCTTAACGCGGCCGCGGGAAAAAGTTCATTAAAACGTATGAATAGTGCTTTTATGGGGCATCCGCTGTCAAGGAAAAAACGCAAGTCCGTCCGCTCAGACGCTTAAATCAGGCTGCGCGTGGACTCCCGGACCACCAATTCCGGGGCAACTTTTCGATGGTCAGCGGCAACTTCCCGCTTTTCCAGCACAGACTTGATGCCTTCCAGCACGATCCCGACCGCCCCTGCCCCCATGGCTTCCATGGGCTGGCGCACCGTCGTGAGGGGCGGTGTGTACAGCGCCGATGCGGCCACATCGTCGAAACCGATCACCGAGCAATGCTCCGGCACGCGCAAGCCGCCCTTGGTCAATGCACGTACGCCTCCGAAAGCGGTCATGTCGTCAAAGGCCAGCAGGGCCGTGAACTGGCGCTTCTGCTTCAGCAGCTCCTCGGTTAGTTTTTGCCCCGCCTCAAAACTGGAAAGCGGATCCCGTGATTCCGGCAGGTCGACAATGAGTTTGGAGTCGAGCTCCAGGCCGCATGTCTTGGCGCAGTTGCGAATGCCACGCCACCGGGGAGAACTGTCGCCCAAGGTTTTGGGGCCGCGGATAAAAGCAATCTTCCGATGACCGAGCGAGTGCAGATGTTCGAGCGCGAGGTAGCCACCAACTTCATTATCGACAATCACCGAACTCATCGCGTCGCCCTTGAGTTCGCAGCCGATGATGGCGGTCGGGATGCTGCTCTTCTCCAGATCGGCGAGCAAATTTATATCGAGAAAGAGCCAGTTGGCCAGAACGACCAAGCCTTCGATGCGGCGGTCGAGCAGCATCTCGAGATAGCGCTCGAAGCGGCTGCGCTCGTTATGCACGTCGGTGAGAATCGGCAGGTAGGAGGCCTGGTAGAGTGTATTCTCGATGCCGCGCAGCACCAGCGTGCAGTAAGGATCGGTCATGTCAAAAACCATGACCCCGACGGTGTGGCTGCGTTTGCTGCGCAGCGAACGGGCAAACTGGTTAGGCCGATAGCCAAGCTTTTCCGCTGCGCGCTCGATACGCTTCTTGGTGACCGCAGGGATATACCGCGCCAGCGGAGCGTCATTGAGCACGATCGACACTGTGGTGGAAGAGAACCCGCTCTCCTTCGCTACATCACGAATCGTGACCATCGAAGCCTTGCCTACTGCCAAATTTCTGTACTGCATCCCTCTCGCTTGAATTCATTGCGGAGGTTGGCGGACACTACAGCAGAGAGTGAGACGAGGTGTCAAGCGCACACATCCGATTGGGCCTGTTGGCCTGCGTGGTCATGGGCAGCGCGGCAGTAGCCCAGCCGCCGCAAGTTTCATCCCTGCCAGCGGCGCCCAAACCTCCAAACGGCGCTCCCATCTCATCCGCTGGCACGCCCGCCGACCCCGCACAGATTTTTCAGTCAGGCCAACAAGCGTTGAACCAAAACCGGCTCGACGAGGCGGAGCGCGACTTCCAGCAGGTGATCGCTATGAATCCGCAAGTGGGCGGCGCTTATGCAAATCTCGGCGTGGTTTATATGCGGCGCAAGCAATGGGCCAAAGCTTTGGAGGTGCTGCGCAAGGCTGAACATTTGATGCCGCAAGTGGCGGGAATTCGGCTGAACATCGGCCTCGTTTATTATCGGCAGAATGAATTCCTGAAAGCTATCCCACTTTTCGAGTCGGTGGTCCGCGATCAACCGGACGCTATGCAGCCCCGTCATCTGCTGGGGCTCTGCTATTTTTTCGCCGAGCGCTGGGCGGACGCGGCAAACACGCTCGAACCGCTCTGGGCAAAGGAATCCGCGCAGTTGAGTTATCTCTACGTGCTCTCGATCGCCGCTCATCGGGCCGGCCTGAAAGAACTGGACGACAAGGCCACGGCGCAACTCATCAAGACCGGCGAGGGCTCGCCCGAGTTCCATTTATTCATGGGTAAGGCGCATCTTAATCTTGAGCAATACGACCTGGCTCTGTCCGATTTCCAGGCGGCGGCGCAAGCCAATCCCAACCTGACTTTCGTTCACTTCAACCTGGGCCTAACCTATTTGAAAAAGCAGGATTACGAGCACGCACGGGACGAGTTTCTTAAGGATGCGGCTGTGGAACCCGATCTGGCCTTCAACTACGATGAACTCGGTGATGTCTACGTCCTGATGCAGCAAGACAGCGACGCTGAGAAGAGCTATCGCGAGGCGTTGCGCCGCGATCCGCGGCTGGTGAATTCTTATGTCGGGCTGGCTAAGATCTATCAGCGCACGCAAAAATACCAGGAAGCAATCACTTCCATTGATTCCGCGGGCAAGCTCGATCCCGCCCGCACCGACATTCATTACGTGAGAGGACAGATACTGCTCCATATGGGGCGCAAAGAAGAAGGCAGGAAGGAACTGGAAACCTCGGTCCGCATCGACAACGAACGCCGGGCCGAGCGCCAGAAACAGGTGGAGACCGGTACCGTACCGTCGCCCGAACTTCTTCAGGACGAGCAATAAGAAACTTAATGGCGAGGCACAACATTACTCGCGCACAAGCTACAGAATTTGAAACTTACAGACCCTCGGTTGGGAACTAGTGAGTTTTGTCAGTGTAAGTCGTGCCCGCTCCAAGTATGTGCGCGCTGAGCGGGGTTTCACCGTGTCATTACAGGATGATCCTCGTGCCGAAACCATCTGCCTCTAGACGGATCTATGCTTTTTGCGTCATCGCCGCTATTGCCGTCGTGCAGTCGCGCTCCTTGCCTTTTCCCCGGCCTGACCACGGGCCGCGGCGTCCCAGCCTTGCAGGCCAAGAGTGTTCCCACCGCTCAAAGGAACGCGGTGGTTCGTATGCGGTTTGTGGGGGGGAACTCCGACGGGCAACTTACAGCGGGAGACCAACTGCCAGGCAAAAGCAACTACTATCGCGGCAACGATCCGAAAAACCGGCACACCAATGTTTCGCAATACGCTCGCGTCTCTTATAAGAATGTTTATCCCGGTATCAACTTGGCCTATTACGGCGAGCAAAGCAAACCGGAGTTCGATCTCATCGTCGCTCCGGAATCCAATCCCGCTCCCATCGATCTTGCATTCAACGGCGCCCAACACGTGGCAACCGATGCATCCGGCAATCTGGTAGTCTCATCCGCCGCAGGCAACGTAATGCTCCGCAAGCCGGTGGCTTACCAGCAACGGAGCGGCATTCGTCAACCCGTCGAGGCGCGCTTCGTCCTGAAAGCCAACAATCAAGTCACTTTCGAGCTGGGCAGCTACGACCGCAGCCGCGAGCTGGTGATTGACCCGACAGTCATGTATGCCACCTATCTGGGCGGTAGTTCTGAAGACGATGGCCTTGCAATCGCCTTTGATAGTAGCGGCGATGCTTACGTGACGGGGCAAACAGAATCGTCAAACTTTCCCACCACCTCTGGGGCCTATGCCACTGAGGTGCCCCCGTTTGCTGTACCAATCCGAATGAGAGTTTCCGGTTAAGGTTCTTTGTTCGTTTTCAGCGGGGATGAGGTCTGGAGCAGGGGACGGCGCTTGAGTCCCCTGCTCCAGCATCACGGTACGAGCTTTCCTCATGCCTGCATCTCCGTTCGTGTTCGTGCAAATTCTGCGGGCGGCAAGTAGTTCAGCGAACTGTGCGGACGTTGCTGATTGTAATCTTGCCGCCAGGTTTCAATCTTTCGCCGCGCGTCAGCGAGACTCGTGAACCAGTTCGCGTTCAAGCATTCATCCCGGAGCCGGCCGTTGAAGCTTTCCACAAAGGCATTCTGCACCGGCTTGCCCGGCTGAATGAACTCCAGTCGCACACCCCGTTCTTCACTCCAGGCGGCCAACGCCCGACCGCGGAACTCCGGGCCGTTGTCCAGAACAATCGCTTCCGGCAGACCTCGCTCCGCCGCCACCCGGTCGAGCACACGACGTACTCGCAATCCACCCAGCGAGGTATCGACTTCGATCGCCGGACACTCCCGCGTGCAATCGTCCACCAGGGTCAACATGCGAATCACTTTTCCCGTGCTTACGCAATCACTTACGAAATCGATCGACCAACGTTGATTCGGTCTCCCCGCTGCCGGACTCACTGCCGTTCCATTCCAGCGAATCCGCCGTCGCTGCCGAATACGCATCGCCAGGCCTTCCTCCCGATACAGCCGGTACACTCGCTTATGATTGACCTCTACTCCTTCGCGCACCAGCATCACCGTCAACCGCCGATACCCGAACCGCATTCGCTTCCCCGCCAAATCCTTCAAGCGCGCTCGCAGTGCCGCGTCTCTTTCCCCTCTGCGCCCCCGATACCGCTGCGTCGATCGTGCCAACCCCAGCAGCCTGCAGGCGTGTCGCTCGCTCGTCTGGTAATCGCTCATGACGTAACTCGCGGCTGCCCGAAGTCCCACAGGCACTACCAGTTTTTGGACAACACGTCTTTCAGCGCACGGTTGTCCAACGTCAGGTCCGCTACCACGTGCTTCAGCTTTCGGTTCTCATCTTCGAGTTGCTTCAGTTTTTTGGCGTCTCCGGTCTCCATCCCCCCGTACTTCGCCTTCCAGCGATAATAGGTTTGCTCACTGATCCCATGCTGACGGCACAAATCCGCCGTCGCTAACCCCGCTTCCCCTTGCTTCAAGATCGCGATGATCTGCTCTTCGCTGTGCCGCGTCCCTTTCATCTGCTTTCTCCTCTCCCGCTGTGAACCAGCAGCTGGCTTCTGTCTTGGTTGCCCCGCTCCTCGGTCGCTTTCCCGTCAAAAACTTCGCGCTAGGATCGCCTAGAAACGACGATTCCCAATTTGCCTGACCTCCAGCACCACCCATTCCTCGAAAAAATATATCTCCACCATCCCACCTTTCTTCACAAGTCTTCCTGGTTCCCCGGTTTCGGAGAACTCACATTGTAAGTGGTACAGTTTTCGGGGGCTGGGTCACCACCACCTATATAAGGAGAGTTCGACGTCTTTGTGACCAAGTTTGCCGCGAATGGATCAAGCCTGGTCTATTCCACCTACGTTGGTGGCACCGACAACGACAGCGGAAATGCCATTGCTTTGGATGCTTCCGGCGACGCGTACATCGCTGGTGGTACATCGTCATCAGATTTCCCAACTACTACGGGAGCGTTTCAAACCACCTACGGAGGAGGTAATCTCGATGCTTTCGTATTTGAGCTCAACTCCAATGGGACTGCGCTCGTCTACAGCACCTACCTGGGCGGCTCCAACGACGATGTTGCAGTTGGGATTGCTTTGGACAGTTCCGATAATGCTTACATTGTAGGTTCCACGGGTTCCTCGCCTTTCCCCACCCTGAATCCGATTCAGCCGAATCTCAACGGAGCCAGCAATGGCTTCGTGACGAAACTGAATTTCTCCGGTAGCGCCCTGGTCTACTCGACATATCTGGGCGGCAATGACGACTTCGCTGCCGCGGTTGCGCTTGATTCTTCCGGTAATGCCTACGTAACCGGTAGCACGCAGAACACCACATTCCCGACTACGCCCGGTGCATTCCAAACCACATGCGGCTCGTGCGGCAGTAACCCCGCCCTCGATAATGCATTCGTCACCGTCATCAATGCCGCCGGAAGCGGCTACGTTTACTCAACCTTCCTGGGCGGCAATAACAATGACCAGGGCCGGTTGATACGGCGCCACAGTCGGAAAGTCTGTGGACCAGGTATTCCCCGTTACGTAAATATTGGCGCCCGGACCATCGACCGCGATGGCGCCGAGGGCACCGACCCCGGCCGGAGCGCCTGGGGAGGAAATAACGATGCATTCGTGAGCGAGATCAATTCAGCGGGTTCGCAGTTGATCTTTTCTACCTACCTGGGCGGCTCAAAGAATGAAAACACTCAAGCAGCGTCAACACCCCTCCCCCCACTATTGACGCGTTCGTGGCCAAGTACGCGCAGGCAGCCTTCACCGTCTCGGCCACGCCGCTGAGCCCGCGCTCCGTGGGACCGGGAAGCTCGGCAACGTCCACAGTTACTATCGCCCCGGTGAACAGCTTCACAGGAAGCGTGAGCCTGTCGTGCGCTATCGCTTCGGGGCCATCGAACGCGATCTCTCCGCCGTCATGCCTGTTCGCGACGTCCCCGGTCACGGTCACGTCAGGGTCCGTAAATTCCGCGCTCACCGTTTCCACCACCAGTACGACCAGCGGAGGGGTCTACACGATCGCGGTAATTGGCACTGACCCTTTGGGGATGACTCACTCGACCACGGTCACCCTGACGGTAGAGGCGCCGAATTTCACGCTTACAGCTACGGCGCCCGCCGCTGTAACCCCTGGAAGCTCTCCCACTTCCACTGTTACTTTGACCTCGTTCGACGGATATAACTCGTCCGTGAACCTGACCTGCACCGTAGCTGGCAGCGGTTCTCCGTTGCCGGGGTGCAGCGTAACCGGGACTAACCCCCTGACGCCGACCGCGGGCGGTGCCACCTCAACGGTGACCATTACAACGACTGGGCCCATCGGCTCCGCGTTTCGTCCAAGGAAGATCTTCTACGCGATGTGGCTGCCGGTAGCTGGTCTTTTGCTGCTCGGGATCGGCATCAAAAACGTCCCGCTCGCATCGTAAGAAATTGCTGGGCTTCCTGATTCTGGGGATGGTAATGACCGCCTTGTTCCTGCTCCCGGCCTGCGGCGGGAGTAGCAGCTCTGGCGCGGAGGCGGAGGCGGCGGTACGTGCGCAGCCCCGCCCAGTGCCCCTACCGGCCTCGCGGCTTCCTCGACAACCAGCTTCGGCACAACTCTGAACTGGACGGCGGCAACTGTTGGCGCCAATTGCAGCGTAACCAGCTACACCATCTATCAGAATGGTACCTCCATTGGCACAGCTTCCAGTACGACTTTTAACGTTACTAACTTAACTCCTTCGACCACCTATAGCTTCACTGTCGCGGCTACCGACTCTGCTGGCACTTCTGCCCAGAGTTCGCCGCCTGTGTCCGTCACAACGGCCTCGGCCGGGACACCTATCAACAGGGTCGAAAATCCCCTCCTCATGCCGGAATCACTGCTGGTTCGACTCGGTAGCCAAGGGCTCTGAGTGTCCGGATCATTCGGGAGGTGCGGACTCGCTTGGCTTTTTCGCATACTGAGGGGCCGCGTTCCTCATAGCGAACGCCTTTGTGCAAAATGATCCAGATCAACTGACAGAGGCGATGCGCAATGGCTCCGATGGTTTTGTTGTGTCCGAGACGCGACACGAAACGACGATAGACGATCTCGAAGATACTTCCTTTGTGTTTGACGGCAGCATTGGCAGCTTGATTGAGAATGCGGCGCATTTGACGGTTGCCCTTGGGCGAGCGTTTGCTGCGGTTCACGCCTGCGCTCTCCTCTTCGCCCGGGCATGCTCCTACCCACGAGACCAGATTCTTGGCGGAAGCGAAGGTCGCTGCCTTGGCACCCACCTCAGCAATGATCTGTTGCGCCGAATCGACCCCTAAACCGGGGACTTCCGCTAGCCGTTGGACCGCATCCTGATGCTCGCGGAGCAGGCTCGCGATCTCCTGGTCCAGTTGGCCGATCTGCTGCTCGATCAATTGCAAGTCGTCCAGTGCCAATCTTATGAGCCGACGGTAGACCGGGTTGAGTTCGGTGCAGGCGCCCAGCGCGTCGCGCAACTCGGCCGACGTGGCACGCAAGCACTGATGGGCCAAGGCGGCCACAGCCGCCGGATCGGTCTCTCCGTCCGCTAGCGCATGCAGCATACGACGCGCACTGACCCCCAACAGATCCGAGACCAAGACTGGATAATTTGATATGCGCTTCTTCCAGCAGTGCCTCCAGTTGATTCTGCAGACGGACTTTGTCCCGCGTCCGTTGATACTTTGTGCGTGTGAGTGTCCTCCACAGTCGCTGTTCGGTATCGGGCACAAAGCTCAAAGTCAGCTCCTGGGAAACCAACCGCTTCACCAAACGTTCCGCGTCCGGAAAGTCTTTCTTGCGCCCGCGTCGTCCGCGGTTGGACAATGCTTGCGCCAGATGGAGTGTTCCCGACATTTTCCCGGCACCTTCCCGATTTTGACAGCTCGGTTTCCAGTACCGTTCGAGTGCGCTCCACAGCGGTTTCCAGTATTGGGCAGTGGACTCCATCACCACTTCCTCGACCCGCTGCTCAATGAGCCACTCCGCCAGCCGTTGCAACTGCTCCGGGTTGCTTCCGAACCAGCGTCGCTCAAATTGGTATGCGTCGTCGACTTCGACGTCAGCCACAACTACAGCCAGCTTCTTTTTGTGGACGTCAATTCCGGCTATCCTATACGCCATAGGCTTCCTCCTGGCGGGAGCGGAGAGCGTGCCGGAGATTACATTAAGCAGGGTCTCGGGCTATCGCCGCTCCCACCGGGGGAGAGACAACGCACCATTTATTCGCTCTATCACGCACGCTCCGGATCAGACAGTTACACGGCTTCGGCTTCTCCACTGTTGAATCAATCTCGCCGCTCCCAGCCATCGTGGATTATGGCTTGGCTCTGAGAAATTTTCATGTGGTTTCGCGGGCCGCAGGCCCTAGCTGACAGTTACTTCATCACCATCACGGGCACGGATGCGAACAACCTCTCGCACTCCGCTACGGTAACGCTGACAGTCAACTGATCGGGGACTTGATTCAATTTTGTCGGCCGCCTCACCCGAGGCGGCCGTTGTTTTTTTTGGCACCTGCGATTGGCGCTAGGGGCCACTCTAGTCTAAGATTCTTGTCTGACGCATTCTGCAACAGGACTCATATAACATTAGCTTTTGCGGCTCCCGCGGACGGCAGGATTCTTTCCTGTACGGTCGGGCAGCGTTTGCGCCATTGGAGGAATCGAAGGTAGTGAGTTTCCATCCACACATGTTGAATTTCAGGCAGGTCATCCGCGCCATCGTCCTCGCACTGTTGCTATCTTTGTTTGCCGCGGCCCATGTGCCGCTCGCTGCCGCGCAGACCTTCGCGCTTTCTGCCTCCGCGTTCTCTCCGCCGGCCGGCGTGGACCCGGGCGGCACCGCGACTGCCACGATTACCCTCAGTACACCCGACAGTTACACCGGCTCGGTTGCATTGACCTGCGTCGTGACCTCAAACCAGGGCGCCAGCACTCTTCCGTCGTGCCTAATCAGCCCTTCGGCGGCTACTCCGTACGCCACGCCGTCACTCACGGTTACGACCGTGGGAGTGTCGGCGGGCACATATACGGTCACCGTCACGGGCACGGGCACGGGCGGTTCTCCAACGGCAAGCGTCACGCTGTATCTCAACGTGGTCGACGTACCCCAGGATTACACGCTGACCGTATCGACAGCCATCAGCCCGGGCACCGTGACTGCGGGAGACGGCGCGCAGGCGATAGTCACGGTAACGCCCATCGCCAGCTATATTGGGGAGGTCACATTGTCCTGCCTCTCGGTTACTCCTATCACCACCGCAGCTCCTTTTTGCGCGTTCAATCCCCCGACCGTGGACGTAAGCAATGGTACTGCTCCCACTGCAGTTCTCACCGTTTCCACTTACGGAACCCTGCAGAATCAGGCTAACCTTTCGATGCCGCGAGTTTTTTACGCCCTCTGGCTCGCCATCCCTGGGCTGGGTCTCGTAGGAATAGGCGTCAGCGAAGGCAGCAGGAAGAAGCTGCTTGGATTGCTCTTGCTGGTGGGGGTTGCCGTGGGCTTGCTCATTCTGCCGTCCTGTAACTCAACCAACACCCTCTCTAACTCTAACAATAGCAATGGCTTGGTCACACCCAACAATACCTACACGATTACGCTGACAGGCGTGGACAAGAATGGCGTTTCGCCGAGCAACACCACCACTTCGACGTCCCAGGCGACCGTCACTCTCACGGTAAACTGAGGCGGACCTCCAAGATGCGCGAGACGGCTCCGCAATTCTGCATGGCGTCGTCTCCGGCGGCGGCAGTTGCGCGCTGGCGCCGTCCGTTGCGGACAATTCTTCTGTTGGCGATGATAGCTTGTACGCTCGCTTCGGCCGCGCCAGCCAAGGGCGAGAAGAATAAACCTCCTCCCGTCACACTGCGCTGGAGCGAGACCCAGCCCGGCTGTACATTCTCCTCAAGTCAGGATGGTAAGTACCAGTACGGGCTCTGGTCCGGAGACATCGGCGTCGTGTTGGCGGTCGACGCGCGGGAGGTACAAATCATTCGCCATCGCATCGAACCGATCTTCGGAGTCTTGGTGACGATCCGTTATCGTGGAACCGGCGGCCTTGACGTAAGCCCCGACGGAATCACACTGCAGTTCATGAAGCACTTCAAAGTCATCCAGACCTCGCTGGACCCTGACGACTACACCCAGAAGATTCAGGCTGACGCAGACGCGCTCGATGATGAGACTAGACGTGTCATCGAGAGGCATCCCGAACAGAAGCAGGCTCGCGAAGCGCGGTTGCAGGATTATCAGAAATCAGTCAGTGAACTGATCGAGTTCCTCGGCAAGAACAGCCTGCCCACGGCGCATCTAGACCACGGCAATCAAGAAGTGAGCGGCTGGGTATTCTTCAATACGGCAAACAAATGGATCGGCGGATGGAAGACGCAAGAAGAATTCATTCTGCGCCTGCCGCTGGACGGAAAACTCTTCGAGTTCCCTTTCAAACTTCCGCCAAAAGCAGGCGAACTCCTGCTGCGAAAACGGGAGTGATCAAACTCCGAACCCTTAAGGCCAAACCCAAAGCTCGCTCTTAAGAAGCCGCGCGCCGGTTTTGCCGCTGCATTTCGGCAGCCTGCTGCATGACGACGTCGCGCAGCGAGACCAAACCCCGTAGCTGTTTGCCCTCCACGATGGGCAGGTGCCGAAATCCGAATTCATGCATGATGAAAAGACACTCTTCCACGCTCTCATCCACATTCACGGCACGGGGATTGGCGGTCATCACTTCGGAGACCGCGGTGTGGCCCGGCGTGCGGCCCACGGCCACGACCCGGTTCATAATATCGCGCTCGGAAAAAATGCCGGTGAGTTCGCCGTTCCGAAGCACCGGCAGGGCTCCGATGTTGTGTTCCATCATGAAGCGCGCCGCTTCCAGCACGGTGCTGGCAGCATCGATTGAATAAATTTTGCGGTCCTTCAGCAATTCGCGGAGTGTCAACATAAACCCCTCCCTGAGAGGTTCAAACGAGGATTAATACGAGGCAACCCGGGCCCCCACGGCCCGGCCAATTCGTAGGCGGCCCTTACTTTACCACAACGCTGATCTGGAATGACTGATTTACTGCAGGTGGTTCAGGCGGGCCGGGCTGGCGTCGGCCGTGCTATCGCCACGCGGCTTGATCGACACTACAACGTACTCGCGCTCCTTGCCGTCGAGACCTTCGACTCGCAGCAGCATCTTGTTCTTCTCGAGGCGGAACTGTGCGTTCTGGCCTACCGGCAATAGCATGGGATGCTTGTCGTCCCTGGGGCGAATGCGGTAGACAACTTGATCGGTTTGCACTACGTATTCCTGGCAGAGAAGATCGTGAGTCTTCCCCTTCTTGGCACCCTTCTCGTCCATCCCACATTGCACCGAATCCATCTGCAGCAACTTTCCATCCTGATAGGCCTTCGGTTCTTTCGCATAAGCTGTCGCCGCCAACAGAAGCGATGCCAGCATGAGTGATTTGTATTGCATGCAATCCCCCAGTGAGTATGGACACCTATTCCAAAGTCTCGCTGAACCGGCCGATCGCCAGCTGGCTAAGACATCCGTCATATGGATTGTTTCTAATTTTGCGGGCGTTCGTTAGATTACGCAGGTGTCGAACGGACGTAACTAGGAAGGGTGCGGGCACTGATCCGCGTGGTTAGAGCCGTAAGCCTCAGCGCTCCACGAGTCCTTCCAGCGCAGAAAAGAACTCGGGGTAGGAGATCGCCGCACACTGGCTGTCACGAATGAGCGTCTCGCCCTGGGCACGCAGCGCCGCGATGCTGAAAGCCATAGCGACACGGTGATCTCCGAAAGAATTGAGTTCGGCGCCGCGAAGCGTTTGGCCGCCGGGAATTCTTAAGCCATCCTCCCGCTCCTCCACTTCCGCGCCCATGGCTCGAAGGTTGATAACAATGGATGCGATGCGGTCCGACTCCTTCACCCGCAACTCTTTCGCATCTCGTACCTCGATTCCCTGCTCCGTATATGGAGCGATCGCCGCCAGCACGGGAAGCTCATCGATCAGCGCAGCCGTATCGGCTCCGGTGATGGCTGTTCCCTTCAGCCGTTCGCCTTCCACCTGCAGCGTGCCCACCAACTCGCCGTGAACCTCATCCAGTTGCGTGACCGAGATGCGCAGCCCCATCTGCATAAGAATATCGAGCAGGTGCGCGCGCGTCGGATTCATCAGCAAGTTTCCGATGGTGAGTTGTGAGCCGGGGAAAAGAGCCGCCGCACAGAGAAAGAACGCAGCGCTGGAAAGATCGCCGGGGACTCGAGCTTGGATGCCGCGCAGACGCTGGCCACCGCGAATGCACACCTCATTTCCCTTTCGCTCAAGTTGCGCGCCAAAGGCCCGAAGCGCTACTTCGCCGTGATCCCGCGTTCGCAGCGGTTCTGCAATGCGAGTTTCGCCATCCGCCAGAAGGCCCGCGAACAGCAGGCAAGTCTTCACCTGGGCACTGGCGAGGGGCATCTTGTAACTGATCCCGTGAAGGTTACAGCCGCTGATGCGTAGCGGAGGGCGGCCATTTTGCGACTTAATTTCTGCGCCCATGACCGTCAGCGGTGTAATTACGCGTTCCATCGGACGACGCGACAGCGATTCATCCCCAGCCATTTCGCTGGTGAATTTTTGCCCCGCCACAATGCCGCTCAACATGCGAATCGTTGAACCTGAGTTCCCGCAATCCAGCGATCGGTTTGGGGCGGTCAACGTCGACCCGCTTCCCTGCACTTCGATGATGTTGTTGGCGCCGTCCCTGCGCTCCCACTTCACTCCGAGCGAGCGCAGGCAGCCGAGCGTGCTGGCACAATCTGCACCCGTGGAATAGTTTTCCAGGCGCGACGGCCCATCAGCGATCGCCGCCAGCATTGCATAGCGGTGCGAAATGGATTTATCGCCCGGGAGACTCACACTCCCGCGCACGTCGAGCGCCGGGCGCACAATTACTTGTGATTCGCTTTGCATCGGAGAATCGACCTGACAATTCCTAGGCCAAAGCGCTGGCCTCAGCGGTAGCGTCGCGCAGGACATCCGGCGGAATCTCTTTCAGCCTCACGCTGAACTCGAACATCGTGGTTTCCACGCCGCGTCCCCATCGCGCTACGTCCCAGTGTGCGCGCACAAACTTCACATCCGGACGCGCCGTCAAATCGAGTAATAGCGGAGACTGCCCACAATAAAACTTCTGCGGATAGGAGACCAACGACTTAGCGCCCCACGTCGCGCCGTCCGCTGAACCAAAGACGCTGAGGTCGAGCGACTCCTGCTCGATGATCCTGGTTATCTCCAGGGTCAGCAGAAACACGCGATTGGCCGCACTGCCGATGTCGACAGCAGGCCCGTCGCCCTTGGAACTTACTACCGTTTTGTCGTCTACCAAAACCGTATCAATCATGGCGAGAGGATTCTAACAAAGGCTGAGGCTGTAGTCAGTGCGGCCGCTTACTCCGATGGATGAGGACCGGTGAAATCGGAGCAGCATGGTTTTTCCACGGGCTTGAATTCCATGAGTTCGATTCGTGACAGATCGGGATCGAATACGTTGAGTTGCCACTTACCGTCTTTGCCCATCTGCGCTTTCTCGTCTCCGTGGGGCTTCCAGCCGTGAGATTCCAAAATGGCTTGCGCCTTCTTCATGTCGACCACGCCGAGCGAGATGTGGTTCATCACGCCCGTGACTCGCAAGTCGGGATGCTCGGGCTGGTTCAGCATGTATTCCAGCCAATCCGTGCCGTCTGGCACCTGCATCGCGACCCAGTCGGTCTGGCCGGGTTGCATTCCTCCGTGCCAGTAGAGGCGAAAACCAAGCAGGTCACGGTAGAAGTGATCCTCCGCCTCGCGGTTGTGAACCAGAAATCCGGCGTGAATCATGTGGCGTGAAATCGCGGAATCGGGCGGCAACGCAGACGCTTCGGCCTTGCGCCGCTCGACAAACTCAATGCGATGGCCTTCAGGATCGACCACGACAAAGCTCAAGGTGTGGTCAGAGTGCCCATCGATTGCGGCCACTTTCACGCCGTTCGCGATCAGATACTCACGTAGTCGGACGATGTTGTTGGTGGTGAAGGCCACGTGATCCATGCGGTCGGTGGCGTTGGGATCGGGTGCGGTGCTAAATCCGATCCACTGCTTGCCAACGATGTATCGCACGAGCCCGCCAGACTCGACCGGCCCGGTGGAAGCCAGGCCGAGCGTGCCACTGTAAAGCTGATTCACTCCGTTCAGGGCTGTGGTGTAGAAAGAAACGTGATCGATGCCGAGAATGCGGGGCCGCTTCGCGGGACGGGTTTGCGAGTGGACGGGTAACACTAATGCGAAGAACGCAATCGCGGCAGAAATGTTTTTCATATCGTCCTCGATTCTACTGTGAGACAAACACACGCGGGATTCTAAATTCCATTCAGGAACTGACGTAGGAGTTTGCCGGCTTCCTCCGGCTGCTCCCAGGGCGAGTAGTGGCCGGCTTTCGGAATCACGCGCAACTGGCTGTTGGGAATGTGCTGCCGCATCAGTTCGGCTTCATTCGCTCCGGTGAGGATGTCTTCTTCTCCAGTGACGAGTAGAGTGGGTACATTGATCGTCTTCAATGTATCCATTGAGTCGGGGCGCTCGGCCATGCCGCGCTGAACTTGTGCCACATCCTCGGGCGACATCTTCCGCATCATGCGGAGTACACCGTCAACCAGATCGGGCCGCAGTTCGCGCGTGCTCTTGCCGAGCAGTCGTGGAATCATGCTCTCGAAGAACGGTTCGGTGCCGCGCTCAATGACGTCGTTCGCAGCGTGTAGGCGAGCAGCGCGGGCTTCCCGGGGATCCGCGGGAGCTTTCGTGTTGCACAGTCCAAGCGCGGTGACGCGCCCGCGATGCTTTCGCCAGAATTCGAAGAGCACATATCCGCCAATCGACACGCCAATCAGCGGAGCGCGACCGACTTCGGCATCGTCCATTACGCGGGCCATGTCGGCGGCGTGCTTGTCCATCGTGGCCGGACCGTCGCCAAGGCCGGAGTCTCCGTGGCCGCGGAGATCGGGCAGAATGACGCGATACCGCGTGGAAAGGGCATTTGCCACAGGCAACCAAAATTCACGATTTGCGGGAAACGGATGCAGGAGGATTACTGGCGGGCCTTCACCCAGCACATAGTAGACGAGCTCCGCGTCGCCACTCTTGATTTGCTGAAAGGCGATGGGCTGCATGTCAGCGATTTAATCACAGAGGCGCAAGGTGTGTCGCGATGCGTTGTGTCATCTACGGATTCGTCATGCGTTGCGCGCCCACCGGAGCCGTCAACAGCAGCGGTTCTTCCGGCATTACGATCCAGGCGATGGGATAGGAGATGAGGCCAATGCCGGTCATGAAAGACGCGATCAGCCACACCAGGCGAACGACGGTCACGTCGATGTCAAAGTATTCGGCAACGCCGAGGCAGACACCGGCGATCTTGCGTCCTTGCCTTGGGCGAACCAGGCGCTTGCGTGCTACCGACGCGCCGACGCGAGTGCCACAATAGGCACAAACCGCGGCGTCGTCCTGGATCACTTTACCGCAGTAGTTGCAGTACATAGCTCTGCCTTTCTACAAGAGTCTTCTACTACAAGACAATACGTAATTGTAAGCCGAAAGTTCCTGTCACGCAGATCCTATCCCAATCATAGAGCTCGGCTGCCTCACTCCCGATACGCTTCCTTGATGTGTTTGCGGGCTTGCTCGGCGGGAGGAGTGCTGGCGTTTTCGGCGAGGACAGTTTGATACTTCTTCATGGCGAGGTCGCGCTTCTGGAGCAGGTCGTACATTTCGCCGGCGGCCAGGTTGGCTTTCTGCAGCGTCTCGGGATCCGGGTCGGAAGCTTCGCTCACGAGTTCGTAGGCGGCGGCGGCTCCGGAATAATCTTTCTGGTTGCGCAGTAACTCGCCTAAGCCCCACGCGGAAATCTCATAATGCAGGGTGCCGTGTTTCCCTTCACGGCCGTTCTGCCAGACCTTGCGATAGGCGACTGCGGCCTCGGCTGAGTGGCCGCCGGCGCGCAGGAGGTTGGCCTCCTCGAGCGGGAATAAATAATTTCTGGGATAACGGGCGGCCAAGTCGTGCATGAAGGCGCGGGCCTCGTCGTAGCGGTGTTCGCGGCGCAGGAACAGGGCAAGGACGACCTTGGCGTCAACGCTATTTTCGCCGTTGCTATCGGCGACTTCGTGCAGGTATTGCAGGCCTTTTTCTTTCGTACCACTCAGGCCTACCAGCGCGACCGCCGCTTTCACGCTCCAGGGCAGGCTGCCCATTACGTAGTTGTGAGTGCCCACGACCAGTTTCGCGTCGACGTAGTTAGGATCGAGTTCCAGAACGCGTTCGTGATCGTGGCGTGCGCCGACGGCATTGCGCAGGGCGGAAAACCAGGCGCGCTCGACCAGCGCGGTGTAGAGCGCGAACTGCGCGCGAGTGACGCCGCGGCAGTAGAGTGCGTCCACGTTGTTGGGATCGGCCTTGAGTTGCTGCTCTTCGAGCCCTTCGGCGCGGTCGACTAACTGTTTGATCCGGTCCTTCACTTTGGGGTCGGCGGTGCGATGCGCCTGGCCGATGAAGCTGTCATTGGCATATTCGCCAGTATTCATCGCGCCCATGCGGTAGAGCTCGCGCATCAGGATCGTGGCCAGCAGGTGATTCACCGGGGAAGGGTCGTTGGGGCGGCGATCCAGTACCTTTTCGAACTCCTGGATCGCGCGGTCATAATCCATGTTGAAGAAGTGGTCGTAGGCGGCGTCGACCGAAGGATCGAGGGCGGGAGCAGTGAGGGTGGGTGATGAGAGACTTGACCCGCTGGTTCCTGTTGCAGACTGCGTTTGGGAGCGAGCTTGGAGCGGCATCAGGCAGAGGCTGGCGATGCAGGATAGTATGCCGCCACAAAGCAGGCGTCTCGCGAATGTCGGGCTCGACTGCATCCCCAGTGTTTGTTCTAGCCTTGAGTCTTAAGTTTAACTGAACTTGAAGGGAGTGGACGGGACTCTTCGGAGAAACTAAAGACGAATCATTGGTTCTATCGGAGGCCCGCAGAAATTGGTAATGGGGTCCCCGATCGCGTCCTATTGATTTGCCGAGTTAGCGATGGATGACGTGGGTAACCGGGGCATCTTTACGCGAGTTTGCGAGTAATAATTGCGCTAGATCGCTAACTTGCGGGCGGACGATAATTTGCAAGTAGCTGAGTAAAAAACAGGTTAGTGCCGGGCGCATTTTGGCTGTTGATTTGCGTTATCAAAGGCAACGTTCTGAAGGGCTTTCCTCGATATGGCTGAAGCAGTTCGCAATGCACAGCAGGAATTTTGGAGCCCACCGAGCGTCCTGGATCCTCCGGCTACGGCTGTCCCCCCGGCCGTAGCCAGCGAGGAGATGGCGGATGCTTGCGGTGGTTGCGGCAGCGAGTTCATGATTGCCGCAAGGTTTTGCCATACCTGCGGACTGCGCCGCGCAGTATTGACCGCAACCTCGACTGAGGTCAGAAGCGATGCAGAAGTCATTGCGGGTCTGTGGGCCAGGAACGTGGCGTGGGTGAGAAATGGGGTCGGTTGGGCTGCGGACACGTGGCGCGAGATACCCTTCCCCGACTGGCTGCACTATTTGCACTTCCATGAGATCAAGCGCTGGGTAGGCCTGCCCACGGCGGCGCTGATCGCTTTCATCCTGGGCTTGGGCTGCGTGGCCGGAGCCATCGGGGTCAGCCTGTTCTACAAGGCGTCGAATCTTGCGGAGTTTCAGGCGATCCAGATGTGGCGGATTGAATGGCTGCTGGCCGCGACTGCCTCGTTTGTAGCGGGAATCCTGCTGAAGGAGCCTTCCGACAGCGATCGCGAGTAGGATCCTAATTTCTTTTTCTGTGGCCGGTCTTTACGACTCGCTTCCTGAACTTGCGGCACGCCGCTGCTGGTTCATGCGGTAGAGATGGTGGACGGGGCCGGTTCCGCGACCCAGGGGATGGCCGGCAGCGATCGCAGCCGTCACGTAGGTCTTGGCCAGCAGGGCGGCTTCGGCCAGGCCGCGATCGAGGGCAAGGTGGCAGGCCATGGCGGTGGCGAAGGCACAGCCTGTGCCGTGGGTGGAATTCGAGCGTTGCCGCTCCGCCTTAAAGACTTCCTGCTCGACGCCATGTTTGGTGGTGAAGCTTAAGAGGTCGATGGCTTTGTCCAAATGGCCGCCGGTAATGACGACGGCGGGTGAACCCATCTCATGGAGTCTGGCGGCCGCTGTCCGCATTTCGTCGAGATTCGTGACTTTCAGTCCAGTGAGGACGGCAGCCTCATCCACGTTCGGCGTAAGGACGGTGGCCAGCGGGATGAGTCTTTCGATCAGCAGCTTGGTTCCGGGAGCATCCAGCAGCTCGGCGCCCGAAGAGGATCTAAGGATGGGGTCCAGGACTATGTTGGGCAACTTCGACTTGCCCTGGCGCTGCGCTAGGAACTCAGCCACCGCCCGGACGACCTTGGCTGTTCCCAGCATTCCGATGTGGACGGCTGCGATAGGAATATCGGCGGCGAGCTCGTTCAGGGTCTCGGTGATTAGACCGGGATCGACGGCCTCAACGCGGCGGACGCCGGCGGTCGACTGGACGGTCATGGCTGTGATGCAGGCTACCCCGTAGCAACCGTGGGCGGCGATCGTCTTAATATCGGCAGTCACGCCAGCCCCGGAGGAGGGATCAAAGCCCGCGATGGTCAATACGACTTGAGGCGTTTCAGCCATGGTTTTGTGGTGCTGGCACGGCCGGAGAACGAGAAAATAATCTCCGGACTAAGCAACCTTGTACCTAATACGCTGGCAATAAACAACTTATAAAGACATAATCTGTAAGTTACTGAATCAACTGGAGATGTAAATACTTCACGAGGTGCGCAATCTCACTGAGTTACTCTTGTGTAAACATATAACTCTATTGTTTTTATAGACATCATGCTACTTTCTTATGATTAACAACAAGTTACGTAAGATATCGGTTACTCCCAGGTCACTATAGACCACGCAGTTTGAGGTTGACAAGGACCAACCAGCCCTCTAGGATTTACAAACCGTTAACGAAAGAGCCTAGCTAGGACGACTTTTTGAGATGCGAGGAGAACTGAATGCGAAGACGTATAGCTCACGGACTGATGATCGGGTTAATGATCGTCGGGCTGGGAGCAGCTCAGGGTCCGAACAACTCCGAGGCCAGTTCAGCCCCAAGTAGATCAGCCCAGATCAAGCCCGAAATCCGAAAGCAGACCGGGAAGAGCCAACCGTATCAGATTGGGACGGCTTCTTGGTACGGGGAGGATTTTGAAGGCAAACCAACCGCCAGCGGCGAAGATTACGAAATGTATGACATGACCGCAGCGCATCCTACCCTTCCCTTGGGAAGTTATGTACGGGTCACGAACTTGCATAACGGCAGGACGGTCGTAGTCAAGGTAAACGACCGGGGGCCGATTGTGCCCGGCCGTATTATTGATCTGTCCTACGGAGCCGCTCATGCTTTGGCGTTCGAGCACTGCGGGCTGCAGAAGGTCCGCCTGGATCTGGTGAAACCCCAAACCCAGCAGCGGCAGGTTTTTCAAACTGTAGCCTACAACCACCCCGTGGCGGAAATCCGCTAAACGCTCTACACTGCTAGGGATGCCGACAGCACTGCCCCACCCCATCCCTGGCAGCGATCTAAGCCAGAACAATTCGGAGAAAAACGATCCACGCCAGAAACTGATAGTCGCGCTGGACGTGTCGACGGCGGCAGCCGCACAGAAAATCGTGGCGGCCGTGGGCGACTCGGTGTTGACTTATAAAGTTGGCATGCAGTTGTATACCGCTGAAGGTCCGCATCTGGTGCGGGATCTGGTGGCCTCGGGCCGGCGCGTCTTTCTCGACCTGAAATATCACGACATCCCCAACACCGTGGCGGCAGCGGTGCGCGAAGCGGCGCAGCTGGGTGTGAGCATGCTGACGGTGCACACTTGCGGCAGTGCTAAGATGCTCCGCGCTGCTGTGGACGCGGCGCGAGCCATAAATCCCGCGCTGACGGTGCTGGGGGTTACCGTGCTCACCAGCATGGACGAAAACGATCTGGAGAAAATCGGGGTTCGAGGAACGGTCGCGGAGGAAGTGCTGCGCCTGGCCGCGCTGGCGCTCGCGAATGGATGCGATGGGGTCGTCGCGTCGGCACGCGAAGCTGCGATGCTGCGGACGGAACTGGGAGACGAGTTCGCCATCGTGACTCCAGGCGTGCGCTCTGCCGGTACGGGCCACGGAGATCAGGTGCGCGTGGTTACGCCTGCGGAAGCGACTGCCGCGGGAGCAAGCTATATCGTGGTGGGACGGCCTATCACCGGAGCTGCCGATCCGGCGGCGGAAGTAAGAGCAATTCTGCAGCAGATCGGCGCATAAACGCGACTTGTGCCACCGGCATGGACGCAATTGACACGGCGGGAGAGCGAGTGGAACAGCTGAGTAAACAGTTGCTACGCCTAGTCGAGGCTGCGGAGACGAGGCTTCGCAGAATTGATGAAGCCGAAACTCTCACGCCGACATTGCCTGGCGGCTGGTCGCGCAAGCAAGTCATGGGACATCTCATCGATTCGGCGTCCAACAACCATCAACGATTCGTCCGGGCGGCCCTTCAGCCATCGTTGGAGTTCCCTGGATACGACCAGAGCGAAAATGTACGCGTGCAAGTTCCTCAAGACGCTGATTGGTCACTGCTGGTCTCACTATGGGCCACCTACAATCGCTACCTCGCCCACATAATTGCCCATTTACCTGCCTCCAAGCTGGGAACCGTCTGCCGCATCGGCTCGGGAGAGGCGGTCACCCTTGGCTTCCTGGCAAGTGACTACCTTACGCACCTAGTTCATCATTTGCGACAAGTCGGTGCCGCAGATTCAAACTAGCACGCTGCCTGTTTTTACGGCACATGAGGATTATGTCGGTTGACCATTGACCGACAGGAGTGGGTAGGTCTTACAGGATTGAGCTGTTCCCCTCCACGTCCCACTAACGCGCCGATTGCGCTGACCCTGATCCCTCAGCCACCAATTTGCGTAGCTCCTCAACTGAGCTGTTCAGCAAATTGCGCAGCACAGCAACTTCCGCCGCAATCCCGGTGTGCAGTGCTGGATCCACATCGGGCGCGAACAGCGGGGAGTGGTTTGAGGGCAGCATCGTCCCTGCAGCCTTTGCCTTCGCGAACTTGTCTGGGTCCGCTCCGCCGAGACTAAAGTAGAAGCTGGGGATTCCCTGTTCGGTGAAGTAAGAAAAGTCCTCCGAAGCTGTGATCGGCTCTTCGATGAGAACATTTTCTTTACCCAACGCTGACTCCAGCACGCCGCGCAAACTCTGCGCCAGAGCGGGGTCGTTGTATACTAAGTCCGTACCTTCATAGTGATCAATCGAGGGTGGACGCGGCGCATCCGCCGCTTCGGCTTCGGCCTTCGTAATGCGCGAGATCGCCGCCAGCACTTGCTTACGCACTTCCGGTTTGTTGGTGCGGACGGTCAACCCCAACTCAGCCTGATCAGGAATGATGTTGTTCTTAGTACCAGCCTGAATATAGCCAACTGTGACCACCGCCATTTCCCCGGGCTTCACCTCGCGCGAGGCAATGGTCTGCAGGGCCAGAATGGTTCGAGCGGCGATCACGATCGGATCGATCGCAGTTTGTGGGGCCGAGCCATGTCCGCCTTTGCCGTAGATCGTGATTCGCAGCGAATCGGCATTCGTGTTGTAGATCCCTGGTGTAATCCCCACCACGCCCGCACGCATGGTGTTGGCGACGTGCAAGGCGACGGCCACGTCCGGTTTGGGAAATTTTGTCAGCAGACCGTCATCGAGCATAGCCTTGGCGCCGCCGATCGTCTCTTCCGCAGGCTGGCCGACCAATATAAGAGTACCGTGCCAAGTGTCTTTGCTGTGGACCATGATCGCAGCCGTGCCTGTAATCGCTGCCATGTGCAGGTCATGTCCGCAAGCATGCATCACGGGAACATCGTGGCCGGCGTCGTCTTTCGTGCGGACCTTGCTTGCATAGGGAAGGCCGGTCTTCTCTTCAACCGGCAGGGCGTCAAGTTCGGTTCGCAGCATCACCGTCGGGCCGGGGCCGTTCTTTAGGATGGCAACAATGCCCGTGCCGCCGACGTGTTCGGTTACTTCATAGCCGAGGTTGCGCAACCGGCTCGCCAACTTCGTTGCGGTTTGGGTTTCGTGCGCAGAGAGCTCAGGATTCTGATGCAAGTCCAGGTAGAGGGCATGAGCATCGGGATAGACATCCTCAACTTCCTTCGACGCTGAATTCTGGGCGTTGGCCGAAGCAACGAGAGACGCGAGAACTAAGAGTTTGGCCAGTTGCATGGTGCACGGATCATAGCTGGCGATCTGGCAGTCTGCAAATAATGTTGCCTTGAGACTCTTGCTGCTTTGCGACGGTTCCAAAATCGGCAACTGGTAACATTTCGGTCTTGCAATTCGCATTTTTCCACTGTACGAGCGGGTGTACAATCGTCGTAGAAAGCACTGGTTTGCGTCCTTCGTTTGCAAGCTCGAGGTGCTAATGAACGTCCACATCAGTTACCGGCTTCACAGAACTCCCGCTGTAGAAAAAGACATCCAACATCAGATCGAAAAACTGCGGAAACGCCTGCAGGTCTTCCGCCCGGAATTGGTGCATCTCAAAGGCATGGTGGAGGAGATCTCCGCCCGCGAAGGAACGAGCGTTTCATTGAACTTGCGGCTGCCTTCGGGACAGATGGCCGTGCAAGCCAAAGCCCCGACTGCCGAGGCTGCGGTGAAGAGCGCATTCGAAGACTTGCTACAACAAGTGACCAAACACAAGGAACTTCTGCGCTCCCCGCACAAGTGGACGCGCCGGCAGAAGGAGGCGTCAGGACGACACAATGTTGCCGTGCCTTTTGAGGAGACGCTGGCCGTGGTGTTTCCGGCGACCGTTTCGGCTGAAGATGTGCGTTCCTACGTCAACGTGAATCTTCCTCGCCTGGAGCGCTTTGTGGAGCGCGAGATCTATTTTCGCGAGACCGCCGATCAGGTTGTGCGGGAATCGATCAGCAAAGAAGAAGTGATCGACGAAGCCATCGCGGCCGCGCTGGGTAATGGACGGGAGAAGCCAGAGCGACTGGCTCTGGAGCCATGGCTCTATCGCCTGGCATTGGATGCGCTCGACGAACTCTCCCGCCCGGAGGGAAGCAACGGGGGTGCCGTGCGCCTGGAAGAATCCGCCCGCCCGCCCAACGTCAAGGCCAGCGATGAGCCGGAATTGCAATTTCACCAGCCAGACGAAGCGATCACGGAAGAAACCATCATCGCGGACGATCGCGTGGCGACGCCGGAACAGATCGTGGGATCCGACGAGATGATGCGGTTGATTGCTGCCACTCTGCGGGATGTGGCCGCGAACCATCGCGAGGCTTTCATCCTGCATGCCATCGAAGGCTTCGGGGTCGACGAAATCTCCGCTATCACCGGCATTCCGCCGGACAGGGTATTGCACTCTATTTCTGCCACGCGCGATCACCTGCGCAAATCGCCTCAATTTGTCGGCCAATTCAAGGGGCGGTTCGTGCCCACTGGGACCGCGTAAATCCAATCCCAACTGAAAGGAAGTGGGACAGCGAATGATTACTCGCGAACAAATTCATGAACTAGCGCAATTTGACGATCAGGGAGCCTGCGCTCTAAGCTTCTACTTTCAGCCCACGGCGCCTCGCAACAAAGCCCACAAGGAAGAAGCCATTGCGACCAAAGATCTAGTGCGGGAAGCATTACGGCGGTTGGAGAGCAAGAGCACGAGTACGAGCAAAGATAAATGCGAGTCGGCGCGCGCCGATATTGACCGCATTGTCCGTTTGTCGCAAGACTTGCGGGGTAACGGCACCCACGCCAAGGCCGTCTTCGCGTGCGCCGCACAAGGCTTTTGGCGCGAGTATGATCTGCCGCCACAACTCGGCGGCACGCAACTTCTGGTCAATCGGCATTTCCATCTGAAACCTCTGGCCCGGCTGCTCGGGGCCTTCCCTAGCCTGGGGGTGGTCTTGGTGGATCGCCACCGGGCGCGCCTGTTCGACCTGCGTCTCGGCGAGTTGAACGAAAGGGAAGGATTTTTTCATCCGCTTCCCCGTCGTGGCCGAGGCGATGGCTTCGCTGGATATGACGGAGGCCACGCCGAGCGCCGCGTGGCCGACGAGGTACGCCAGCATTTCAAGCTTGTCGCCGAGGTGCTAAAGAATGCCTTGGACAAGCATGTATTTGAACAGTGGATTCTGGGCTGCCAGGATACGCACTGGTCGCAGTTCGAGCCGCAACTGCATTCCGATGTAGCGCAGAGGTTGCTGGGGCGGTTTTCCACCGAGGTGGCACATGTGAGCCGGGAAGTAATTCGTTCACAAGCGGAACGGATTTTCGCCGACTGGCAAAAGAAGCGGTGCAGCGAAGTGGTACGCGAAACCATCAGCCAAGCCCGCAGCAATGGTCGCGGCGTTACGGGATTGCGGCGCGTGTTGCGCTCGCTGGAGTTGGGCGAAGTACAAACCTTGCTGGTCGGAGACCACTATGTGGCACAAGCGGTAGAGTGCACAGGCTGCGGCCACCTCGATGCCCACGTAGTGAGCTCCTGTCCGATCTGCGGACGCGAAACTCGTGAGGTTGTCGATGTGGCTGAGGCAATCCTGCCTTGGGTGATCCGTCGCGATGTCGAACTGTTCTACGTGAAGGATGATCCCGAGCTCGACCGTGTCGGCAATATTGCAGCTCTGCTGCGTTTCCGCTCCCAGCAAGACAATGATGTGCGGTCGATTTCTGACGTCACCACGAATCAATCCCTTGGCCGCCAAGCTGGGTTGGTCGGCCGTTACCGGGGGCTGGCCAGCGGCTGATTTTGACCGTGCAGTGAGCCATCGAAAAAGCTCTGTCGTCCCGACCGGAGCTGAGCGAAAGCGAGCGTAGTGGAGGGACCTGTTTTCTGTACGTTGTCTCGCCGAGCGGCGCTCGCCCTTCCCTTTGCTCTGTCATTCCGAACCGGGCCCCAAGCCCGGTGAGGAACCCGCTGTCCGGCAACTCGAACCATCTACCGAATCAGCGCATTCACCACCGAGAAGGAAAGCTAACTCACGGTAGGGGGTGGGTCGGGCTCGAAATCAGCTGCTGTGCAGCATAAAGTTGAACAAGGCAAAGACAACAGCAAGGTCGCCCCCGTAACATACAGGGCCGTTGACTTGAGCCATCGACCCGCCAAGATAGACAGCAGGCCCAGAGCCAAGAAAGAGACCGCAGCCCCGCCGCTAATTTCGCCTATTTCCCTTGACTTGGCCTCACCACCGGCGGATACTATTGTTTAAAGCAAATAATAAGAGACACATGAATATCATCTGGATAACTCACTTGTCCGCAATATTTTACGGGCAAGTCGTTTAGATTGAATATTGTACCGAGATCGCCCCAGATCAAAGTTCTGCAACTCATTCATTGATTCAATGATAATTTACAGGATTCGATCTGTTTTTTTACATCCAACCACGGAACACCCAGCAGGCCTCAGACGCCATGAAAACCAGCGCCGCCGCGTGATATGCTTCCCGCTTTCATACAAGCAGGAGGAACATGCCTTTCTCGCGCCGTGATTTTGTAAAGACCTCAGTCCTCGGAGCAGTCGCCGCCGGAGTAGGGACGCCATCGAAAGGCGAAGACGCCAAGCCGAATCCTGTCCCGCAAGAACATGATGTGCAAGCGGGATCGCACAAGCGACCCATTATCATTTGTGCCAATAACGGCTATGCGTATCTCGAGGACGCTTATGCCTTCCTGAAGAACGGCGGCGACACACTCGACGCGGCCCTCAAAGTAGTGAAAGGTCCAGAAGACGATCCCAATGACGACACAGTAGGCTTGGGCGGAATTCCGAACGAAGAAGGCGTAGTCGAACTCGACGCCTGTTGCATGCACGGACCCACACGGCGTGCGGGCTCCGTGGGCGGCGTGCGCAACATCAAGAATGTGTCCTTGGTGTCAAAGGCAGTGATGGAGCACACCGGCCACGTGATGCTGGTGGGCGAAGGTGCGGAGCGTTTTGCTGTGGCTGTGGGCTTTCCGCGCGAGAATTTGCTGACCGAGCATTCGCGAAAGATCTGGTTGCTGTGGAAGGAATTTCACTCGACCGACGATTGGTGGGGACCTGGTCTGGGCGATCCACACTGGCAGCCGCCAGAGATTAGGGACAAGCCGCAGTCCGAACTGTGGCGAGAGAGAATCAAGAACCTGCAGGCGCGCGCCGCGGACTTAGGCATCGAGCCCGAACTCCAACTGGCAGCCGTGCGCAAAGTTCTGTTTCCACCTACCGGCACCATCCATTGTTCCGCGCTGAACGATAAGGGCGAGATTTCCGGATGTACCACCACTAGCGGATTGGCCTTTAAGCTTCCCGGACGCCTTGGCGATTCGCCCATCATTGGCGCGGGCTGCTACACCGATCAAGATGTGGGATCGGCCGGCGCGACCGGCAGTGGAGAGGAAAACATTAAGGTCGCGGGCGCACATACAATCGTTGAAAATATGCGCCACGGCATGCCCCCGCCGGAAGCCGGGATGGAGGCGCTGAAGCGCATTGTCCGCAACTACAACGGCGACATGGCGAAGCTGCCATTCCTCGACATGACGTATTACATCCTGCGCAAGGACGGCGCTTATGCCGGCGTGTCGCTGTGGGAGGGCTACTCGAAGGGACGTCCTCACAAGATTGCCGTCCACGATGGCAATCTCCGGGCGGAGGTGACGGTTAGCCTGCTCAAAGGGTATTCGCAGGAGTTTCCGCGGTTCCCCGACATCCCCGAGGATCTGAAGAAAGGTTCGGAGTATCTGAAATAGCGAATCTTTACGCGAACCTCACCTTCACATCCGGCCCTTTCTCCAGGTGAATGCTCTCGATGAAGCGCACCTTACCAGTCTGATGGGTGAGGATCACCGACGAAGTCCGCGTGCCTTCGCCGAAAAAGCGGACGCCTTTGAGCAATGCGCCGTCGGTCACTCCGGTGGCGGCGAAGATGAGCTGCTTGCCGGGAGCAAGGTCTTCGGCTTCGTAAATACGATCCTTATCTTTGATGCCCATGCGCGCGAGGCGCTCCTCCTGGTCGGGCTTCACGACTAGGCGGCCGAGCATGAATCCGTTGAGGCAACGGATGGCCGCGGCGGTAATCACGCCTTCCGGCGCACCACCCGAGCCCATGACCGCATGTACCCCGGTACCGATTACGGCGGCTGCGATGCCGGCTGAGAGGTCGCCATCGCCGATCAGACGGATACGGGCGCCGGCGGCGCGGATATCAGCAATCAGTTTTTCGTGGCGTGGCCGATCCAGCACGATTACCACGAGATCTTCCACGTCGCGCTCCATTCTCTTCGCGATGTTTTTCAGATTGTCAGCTACGGGAGCATCGAGTTCGACGGCGTTCTTGCAGGAAGGCCCGACCACGATTTTTTGCATGTAGCAATCGGGAGCATTGAGCAAGCCTCCGCGTTCTGAAGCAGCGAGTACGGTAATCGATCCGGGCGCTCCCGTGGCGCAGAGATTGGTGCCTTCGAGCGGATCGACGGCGATATCGACCTCAGGCACTTCGCGTCCGTCGGGAAATTCCGCACCGACTTTTTCCCCGATGTAGAGCATCGGAGCCTCGTCGCGCTCACCCTCGCCAATGACGATGGTGCCACGCATGGGGATGCAGTCCATAGTTTGCCGCATGGCCTCGGTGGCGACCTGGTCGGAGAGCTTGCGCTCGCCCTGACCCATGGTGTGTGCAGAGGCGATGGCCGCAACTTCGACAACTCGCAGAAATCGCGAAGCCAGATCGCTTTCAATGTTTTGGCCGAAACTGCGGGCCTTGCCTTCTGGACGAGTCTGAGTGGACATTAAGAGCCTCCCAGCATGCTTTGTGAACCGGCCAATTCGACCGGCCTGAGAATATAACGCAATCGCAGGCAGATTGAAAGAAATGGCGGGAGCTATGGGAATAACCTATGCTGACGCCCACGCCACCATGTTATTCTCTCAAGCCTGTTACGAAAAGGGAGTCTCATGCCGGAACCGCGCGCGCTCACTTTGCTCTGCATTACGACTTACGAGAAGGGACAGGAGTTTATGCGCGAGTGCAAGCGCCTGGGCTGCCGCGTGTTTCTACTTACTGCGGAAAAGCTGCGCAATGCCGACTGGCCGCGCGAGATTCTGGAGGACATGTTTTACCTTCCCGCTGAAATTCCGTTGAGCGATATTGTTCAGGCGGTCACGCACCTGGCACGAACGCACAAAATTGACCGCATCGTGGCGCTCGACGAGTACGACATGGAAACGGCGTCAACTCTGCGCGAACACCTGCGTGTTCCTGGCATGGGGTTGACTACCATGCGCTACTTCCGCGACAAACTGGCCATGCGGATGCGTGCTCTCGATCGCGGAGTGCGCGTCCCGGATTTCGTTCCGGTTTTCAATCACGCCGACATTCGCTACTACCTCGAGCATGTTCCAGGACCGTGGGTGCTCAAGCCGCGCCAGGAGGCGTCGGCGATCGGCATCAAGAAAATCCACGTTGCCGACGAACTATGGCCGATTCTGGAACAATTGGGAGACAAGCAATCTACTTATCTCCTGGAGAAATTCGTCCCGGGCGACGTCTATCACGTGGATTCAGTTGTCTGCGAGAACGAAGTGATCTTCGCCAATGTGAGCAAATACGGCAAGCCGCCTATGAACGTGGCGCAAGGTGGCGGAGTTTTCACCACGTTCACTGTGCCTCGCGGAAGCGACGCGGACGCTGCACTGAGGCAGATTAACCGCGACTTGATTGCGGCGCTCGGACTGGTGCGAGGCGTAGCGCATGCGGAATTCATCCAGGCACACGCTGACGGGCATTTCTATTTTCTCGAGTGTGCAGCGCGGGTGGGCGGCGCTTACATCAACGAGATGGTCGAGGCAGCTACAGGGATCAATCTGTGGCGGGAGTGGGCTCGCGTCGAGGTCGCCGGAGGCGATGGCTCGTATACGCTTCCGCCGGTCCAAACAGATTACGCAGGCGTGATTCTTTCGCTGGCGCGGCAGGACGATCCCGATACTTCGGGATACAACGATCCGGAAGTGGTTGTGCGTATCAAGAAGCATCACCATGCGGGATTGGTGGTGCGGTCGACCGATCCGCAGCGCGTGCCAGCGCTACTGGAAGTCTATGCGCGGCGATTCGCGCAGGAATTCCTGGCAGTCGAACCACCGCGGGAAAAGCCTACCTCGTGATATCGATTCAACTCAATCAGAAAGCATCGATCCCCGTCACGCTCTGTCCGATGATCAGCGAATGCACGTCGTGGGTGCCTTCGTAGGTTTTCACCGACTCAAGATTCATCATGTGGCGCATGATGGGGTAGTCATCGGCAACGCCGTTGGCGCCGAGGATGTCGCGCGCGATGCGGGCGCACTCGAGGGCCATCCAGACATTGTTACGCTTGGCCATCGAGATATGCTGGTGCTCCACCTTGCCCGCATCTTTCAATCGGCCGACCTGCAGCACGAGGAGTTGCGCCTTGGTGATTTCGCTGATCATCCAAGTGAGCTTATCTTGTACAAGCTGGTGCGAGGCGATGGGCTGGTCGCGCCACTGCTTGCGCAAAATTGCATATTGCAGCGCGCAGTCGTAGCACGACATGGCCGCGCCGATCGCGCCCCACGCGATACCGTAGCGAGCCTGGTTCAAGCACATCAGGGGTGACTTTAACCCGCCACTTCTCGGCAGTAAATTCGACTCCGGAATGTACACGTCTTGCAAAGACAACCCCGAAGTAACTGAGGCGCGGAGCGACCATTTGCCGTGAACGTCAGCGGCTGAGAAGCCGGGGCGATCGGTCTCGACCAGAAAGCCGCGAATCTTATTGTCTTCGTTTTCCACCTTGGCCCAGATGATTGCAACGTCGGCGATGGTGCCGGAGGTGATCCACATCTTCTCGCCGCTAATAATGTATTCCTTACCCACTTTGCGGGCGCGAGTGAGCATGCCGCCGGGATTCGAGCCGAAACCGGGCTCGGTCAGGCCGAAGCAGCCGAGCTTTTCGCCCTTCTGCATCGGCGGAAGCCAGGTCTGCTTCTGCTCATCACTGCCGAATTCGTAGATTGGATACATGCAAAGTCCAGACTGCACGCTGACAAAGCTGCGCACGCCGGAGTCGCCGCGTTCAAGCTCCTGGGTCATCAATCCGTATTCGACGTTGCCCATGCCGGCGCAGCCGTAACCCTTGAGTGACGCGCCGAAGAAGCCGAGATCGGCCATGGGCTTCACAAGCTCGCGCGGAAAGCGCCCGGCGCGGTTGCACTCTTCGATGATGGGGACCAGATTGTCTTCGATAAACTGTCGGGTGGTATAGCGGACCAGGCGCTCTTCTTCGGTGAGGAGTGAGTCGAACTGAATGAAATCGACACCGCGGAATTTGATGGCAGACATGAGGACTCTCCCTGAGCAATGAATCTCTAACTTGGGACTAATGGCACAGCCAGAAGTTTGCCGCCCGCAGAATAAGCGTGCGTAGAAGGGCAAACACATGACGGTAGCAGGGGTGGGGGAGCGTGGTCAACGTCAAGATCAAGGCGAGACAATCAATAAGGCATTACTGTAAAATCAAATACTACGGGAAGAGAGCCGAGACGCGGTCTGCAGAGTCTTCCCGAGTGGATTCCCGGGTTTCCCGGGCTAAAGTTTTCTGAAGCATCCCATCCACAATCATCTGTGGCAGTTCAGGTGGATCGCACTGTGTAATTGAGATCAGGAGAAACGAATCATGGCAGTTGGAGCGAAAATCGCAAAAACAGCAGATCGTAAGAAGGTCATGGACACCAGCAAGAGCACCGATTGTCCTAAGTGTGGGAAGTCGACGCGCATCGTCAAGCGCATGAAGGACCGGGAGCGCGGCGTGCCGGGCGGGATGTATATTTCCTGTTCCGCGTGCGAGTTTTTCGAGAAGCTGTAAAGGCAGTTTCCAGTTTCTGGTTCTTAGTTTCAAGTGGCCGGAGAATAGGGGGATCGACTTCCCTACTCCGGCCTTTTGTTCATCGGCTGGAAAATGACTGTCTGTATGCGAGGTACCCTACACCGCTACAGTGACCGAAGTCTCCGTCCGTGTGACAGGCCGGTAGAGAGTATCGCGCTCGATGGGCTCGCGGCCGGCGGCGCGGATCAGGCGTTCGAGTTCTTCGCGACGCATACCCTGCGGTGTGGTCGCGCCCGCGTCGTGGTAAATCTTCTCTTCGATCACCGTACCATCCATGTCGTCGGCACCAAAGCGCAACGAGATCTGCGCAATCTTCGCGGTCATCATCTGCCAGTAGGACTTGATGTGCGGGAAGTTGTCGAGCACCAGGCGGCTAACGGCAATCTGCTTGATGTCCAGCATTCCCGTAGTCTTCGGCAAATGCTGCAACGGAGTGTTATCGGGATGGAAGGCCAGCGGAATGAAGGTTTGAAAGCCGCCGGTTTCGTCCTGCAGTGCGCGCAGCTTCAGCAGATGATCGACGCGATCTTCGTCGTTTTCGACGTGGCCATAAAGCATGGTCGCGTTCGATTTCAGCCCGATCTGATGAGCGAGTTTGGCGGTCTCGAGCCATTGATCGCCATCAATCTTGTGGTCGCAGATGATGTGGCGAATCCGGTCCGCAAATATTTCTGCGCCGCCGCCGGGGAGCGAGTCCACACCGGAAGCTTTGAGTTGTTCCAGAGTTTCGCGAATGGAGAGCTTGGCGCGCTTGGCGAGATATGCGACCTCGACCATGGTAAAGGCCTTGAGATGCACCTGCGGAAACCGCTGCTTCAACCCTGAGCAGAGATCGAGGAAATACTGAAACGGCAAGTCGGGGTGCAAGCCACCGACGATGTGAAATTCAGTTACAGCCTCACTGTATCCCGAGGCAGCAGTCTCGAAAGCTTCATCGAGCGCCATGGTGTAGGCGCCGGGAGTGTCTTTCTTGCGACCAAACGCACAGAGACGGCAGGCCGCGACGCAGACGTTCGTAGGATTGATGTGACGATTGACGTTGAAGTACGTCTTGTCGCCGTGCATGCGTTCGCGGACTTGGTTGGCCATCCAGCCCACGGCGAGGATGTCGCCGGTGCGATAGAGCGTGAGGGCGTCGGCGAAACCGAGGCGCTCGCCGGCAATCACCTTGGCGTGAATCGGCTCCAGGCGCGGATCGTCAGTCTGAAATGGATGGCACGAAGCAAGCATCCCTTTGATGATATCGCAGGATTGCGCCAGAAGTCATAGAAACAGGACGTTAGTGCCTGCGACGACCCGGTCGTGGATTTTGTCATACTCCGACTACTAGGTCATGGGCATTGTCGAATGGACGTCAGCGATGATGCGGTCAACCTCGTGCTCAGTGAGGCCTGGCAGGCTGAGCAGGTGTTCGCGGGAGGCCTTATTGACAGTGATGGCTTTATCGCTGCTCATGCCTTCCTTAACACCTTCCGGCACAGTCTTGGCATCGCGCTTCATCGTTTCGGTGGCCTTAGCCGTGCGTTCGCGGATTTGGTCCGGGTTATCTTTAGGTACTGCAAACGCTGAACGAAGCAAAAGGCAAGGCGAGCGCGATGAGTGAGATCGGGTCCTGTACAATTTTCTTTGCGATGAAGTCGTGGACAAAGTTGTGTCTCGATGTGGCCGTTGCACTGACGCTGGTTCTGACTGCGCGAGCCGAACCGATCGCTCAGCTCAAAGCCACCGACTACGTCAATGACTTCGCGCACGTTCTGGATCAGAACGCGATCGCGCAGATGGATGAGATCTGCAGGCAAATTGACGAGAAGGCACATGCCCAGATCGCCGTTGTGAGCGTCAAGTCCCTGGATGGTTCCGATATTGAAAGTTACGCGGTGGATCTTTTTCATCAGTGGGGCGTGGGAAGCAAGTCCACCAACCGCGGGGTGCTCATCCTGTATGCCATTAATGACCACCGCGCGCGCATTGAGGTAGGCTACGGGTTAGAGCCGATTCTACCCGACGGAAAGGTGGGAGGTTTTCAGCGGGAAGCCATTCCACTGATGCGCGCAGGAAATTACAGCCAGGCGCTGTTGCTGGTGACGTCGCGCGTGGCCACCATCATCGCGCAGGACGCTGGAGTTCAACTCACGACTCCGCAACTCGCGCCGGCTCCGGCAGAGCAGGCGGAGCCGAGCCACGGTATATCAGCGGGCGGTGTTGTCCTGCTGATTGTCATTGTCCTGGTCGTTCTTTTTACTCCGCTTCGCGGCATAGTTTTCTGGATTCTCCTTTCTGGGATGTTTGGCGGCAGGGGCGGCGGAGGTTGGGGCGGCGGAGGTTTTGGCGGGGGTGGTGGTTTTGGCGGATTTGGCGGCGGCAGTTCTGGTGGTGGTGGAGCTAGCAGCAGCTGGTAGCCAGCGAGGACGCAAATGGTTCCTGAAAAAAAGATTAGCGACTTTGTCAGCCGGTTGCGAGCAGCCGCTGGAGCGAACCTGGAGAGCGTGATCCTGTTCGGATCGGCGGTCGCGGGAGATTTTCATCTCGAGTTCTCGAATGTAAATCTGTTCTGCGTGGTTCGCGACAGTTCGTTTGCTGCGTTGCAAACCCTCGCTCCCGCCGTGAAATCATGGGCCTCGCAGAAACAGCCGCTGCCACTGTTTATGACTCGGGAAGAGATCGAGCGTTCCGTGGACGTATTTGCTATCGAGTTAATCGACATGCAACAGCACCATCGCGTCCTCTTCGGCGAAGATGTTCTTCAGGGACTTTCGATTCCGCTGAATCTGCATCGAGTGCAGGTGGAATATGAACTGAGGGAGAAGCTCGCGCTGCTGCGCCAGCACCTGCTCCTCGCCTTGGGCAGTGACTCGCGCATGCGGGAGTTGCTGGTACGATCAGTTTCGTCCTTCGCCACTCTGTTCCGGCACGCGCTGATGGTGCTGGGTTACAGTGCTCCGGTGGGGAAACGCGAGGCAGTGGAAGCATTGGCTCAGCACATTGGGTTTGATCCCTCCGGCGTTTTGCATGTGCTTGACATTAGAGAGCGGAAGGCAGACCGGAAGAAATTCGACGTGGCAGACGTTTTTGCGCGATATCTGGCAGCACTCGAACAGGTAACCGCTGCGGTTGATAAAATGCTGGACTCGGGTGCTGCGAGCTCTTCGTAGAGTTCATTCGTGCTTTCAGGAGAACATCATGGGCAAGGGACTCATCGCTGTCGTGGTTGTGATCGCAATTGTATTACTGATTGTCCTATTCACATTTGGCCAGTACGTCAGTGTGAAGAACACGCTGGTCAGCAAGAATGAGGCAGTAAAGGCAGCTTGGTCGCAGGTGGATATTGTGTTGCAGCGCCGCGCTGACCTGATCCCGAATTTGGTAGAGACCGTGAAGGGCTACGCGCAGCAGGAGGTGACGGTGTTCGGCGACATCGCGAAAGCGCGCTCGGCGTTGCTTTCGGCGGGCTCGCCGCAAGAGAAGATTGCGGCGAACGGACAGCTCGACGGAGCGCTGGGACGCTTGCTGCTGATTGTCGAGAACTATCCTCAGTTGAAGTCCAACGAGAATTTCCTTCGTTTGCAGGATGAACTCGCCGGCACGGAGAATCGCATCGCAGTCGAGCGCAAACGTTATAACGACACGCTGCGCGACTACAACACTTACGTGCAGCAGTTCCCCAACAGCTTTTTCGCGGGGATCGCTGGATTCAAGCCGAATGAAGCTTACTTCGAAGCTTCGGCGGGATCGCGCGAAGTTCCGAAGGTTAATTTTTCAAGTCCGAGCGCAACGGCTCCACAGGCGACTCCGCAACCAGCACCGGTTCATTAAGAGGTACGTAGCATGAAAGGGCTGATTTCAGGAGGGTAGATCCCAGCCTTCGTCCTTCATTTTGTGCTTGGTCCAGGACTGAAGCTGCTCGAAAAGTGCGGGATCGATGACTGCAAAGCGAAGGCCGACGCGCCCTTCTTCACCAATCCAGACGATCCTGGCCTTGGCGCGAAAAACGCTTTCGGTATCAGGCAGCGGGAAGCTCACATCGAGAAGGCCGGCGAAGCGCATCGGTTCTCTCAGTCCGTCCAACCCCATGCCGCCGGTGCTCAGGTTCGTGCCCTGGACGCACACTTCGTCCCCCTGCTGGTTTTTCAGTGTAACGGCAAGCTGAATGCGGGCGCGGAAGAATTTCTGCTGATCGAGGCTGATGAACCCCAGAGAGTTCACGCCGTCCCCGGGGGCGACGTTGATGTTGTACTCCTTGAGTTTGCGGCTGAGAGTGCGACGGGAAATGCCCAACTGGTCCGCGGCGTGGCCGCGGTGGCCGCCACTCCTCTCCAGAGCGCGGATGATCATCTGCTCTTCCATGCTGTCGAGGTTGCCGACCGGCATGGACGCAGTCTGGCGAAGCGCGGTGGAGACGTGGTGGGTGCTCTAAATCAGATTCGGCAGAAGAGAGGAACTCCGAAGCTGTTGTTCTGTGACAACGGGTCGGAGTTCACCAGTCAGAGGATGGACCTGTGGGCGTATCACAACCAGGTGCAGATCGACTTCTCGCGGCCAGGCAAGCCGACGGGCAATGCGTATGTGGAGTCGTTCAACGGAACCTTGCGAGCAGAATGTTTGGATGTGCACTGGTTCGCGACCCTGACCGAGGCCAAGCAAGTCATCGAGGATCGGAGGCGGGAATACAATGAGAGTCGTCCTCACAGGTCTCTGGGAGAACGGACACCGAGTGAGTTCGCTTGTCAGATCGCTCTGAATGGCGATCTGCCAAGCTCACAAGCTGCCGAAAACTCAGCTTGAAAGTGTTACAGAAAAAGGGGACCGATCACGATTTACTTTGCCGCATGCGCGGCATGGGGTACGGATATTATGAGCGCCACAAAGTAGATTTGGTCGGATACCCGGCGTGGTCGATTCTCTTGAAAGAACACCGCAGTCTCGCCCGGGTGGACTTGGCACTGTTCTCCTTTGAACTGGATGAAGCGGTGGGCGAAGTCTTCGAACTGGTGTCCACTATCTTCGGGGGAGCCAAGTTGCGAAACTGAACGCGAGCCGAAGACCCACTCGGCAGAAATTGTATCTGGGCCACTTTAGAAGTCTCAAAAAAGAAGACCGTGTATACAGGCGACAGAGACCGATCTGGTTCCTGAGATCCGCGAACAGCGCCTTAACCTCTCCACTCCGGAGCATCGGTTACCCGAATATCTTCGCAAAAAAATGTCGCACGCCATCGAACATCTTCTTGTGTCGCACAGGAGTCGGAGGTGGCAACACCATCGTTGGAGATGGCGCACGGCGGGTTGACAACGGGAAAGGTGTGGGTGAAGGGGAGGGTCGAAAGGTTAGGATAGCCTGCGCTTCCGCGTGAGGCTGATTCCGCACCGATGCGGGCAGTTCCGCTATCTGCACGCCTGCAGCGGGCGCATTGAGGGAAACGGCAGAACTTCTCTCCGCGCTTGCGTCCTGATTGCTCCCTTCCGCCCCATTAGAAGCCAAAAGCACAGGGTGCGGGGGCGGAGGACACCCGCAATCTACCGGCAGAATCGTATCATCACCCGATGCTGAGGCGGAGTGCAGAGCGGTATCCTCGGGACTTAGGCGTCCCCCATGAAAAACGATCTGATCCCGTGGTTGGAATTCAAACTTTCCGTCTCCCATGAGTTCGTAAATGATTGCCGAGGAGGTGTTACCGGGGAGAGTTCGGACACACGTGTTGCCCTGCGAATCGGTGCGGATTGCGTAGTCGAACTCTCCCGGACCACGAAGCAGAATGCGAAAATCCGGAGTGATCACCTCATCTGCGGAATTGTCAAGAGTGACGTGCGTCTCCACGGCGCCGGCGCCGATCGCTAGCATCATGTCGGGACCATTTCGAGAACGAGTAACGGAGACTGTGGTGCGCGGGCAAACATAAAAATCTCCGCCGCGGTGCAAGCGAAGCACGGTCGTGTCGGATGAGGCAGTGATGGAGGCGCCTGAAGCCAGCCGGTCAACAGGTACGACGTTGCCAAAGTCAAGGGCATCAATTGGAGCTGCCACTGGCGACACCTTCTTTCCCTCCATCGCGCGCAGGCGCACCAACAGACGATTCCCAGCTGATTCCCAGGTGTAATCCATCGGTTTGCGTAAATCGACTTCCACGTGGACCAGCGGCGGATTGGTAGCGCTCAGTTCGAGACGAACCGCGCTGACATCGTCACTCTTCACCGGTACCTGTTTGTGAGAAACCGACATGTTTGTGTTCGGCAAATCGATAGCCAGACGCATGGGCCCGTCTAACTTGCTGATCTTCGGGGTCACCGGAGCCGTGGTTATAATTTCAACCGTAGGCGGACCATCGTCCAGCAAGAGTTTTAAATGAACAATTGTCGCGGGGGTCTGGGCACCGGGAAGAGCATCGTGCGATTCCTGTTTCGATGCGTCGCGGCCCAGCAACACAAGAGGAAAGCTAAACAGGGAAACTGCTGCGAGTAGGGTGGCGACGGAACAAACAAATAGACCGCGGCCCCCCTCACGTCTGTGACGCCGATGTAGCAGTGGTCTCATGGCAGTGCAAAAGTTAAGGTGATTTGAGTTTCAAAGCCGGCGGGACGTCCATTGCGGATAACCGGCTTGAACCGCCATTGCCTGACCGCATCGGTAGCCGAAGCCGTCAGCCCAAGATCTCCCTGCACACGACTCAGTCGCTCGACTCTTCCATCCCTGCCTACAAGAAGGTCGAGTACCACCGACCCTTGCACGTGATGTGCCTTGGCCTCGTTCGGGTATTCGGGCTCGACACGGTCGACGACAAGATCGAGGGCCGCTCGCTCTGGAATGATGATGGGAGTTGAGGAAGCGGAGTCGCTGCCTGCAATCGGATCCTTTGACGTCGTCGATGTGGGTTTCGCTTCTGTGCCTTCAAACAGCACGATTCCTGAGGAGTCACCATCAGATGTGTTCTCAATCTCCAAATCAGGCACACGTTGCTTTGCGCGACCTGACACCCGATTTGAAGTCTTGGCCGGAACGGGGACGATGGCTGTTGGGCTCACAGGCTTAGCAACCGACAGAGCAGGAACGGAGGGAATTTGTGCAGTTGCTGAAGATTGCGGCACGACAATGGTGGAATTCCTGCTTGCTGCGTGCGGCCTGCCGCGAGGGACAGTCCGAGTCAGCTCCCAACCGACGAGAAGCGAGAGGCCTATGATGAGAACGGCTACCAGCGATCTTCGAGCGCCAGATGCGAGCGTGGCTCCTACGGTTGTTCTGTGTTCCGCAGTAGTGTGAAATCGCCTCTCGCCACCCGCTTGCGCCGAAACGGGAACATTGCCCGCAGAGTCGTGAGCCAGTTCGTCCACCCGCGCGATGGTGTCAGCGATGCGATGCGAGAGCGACTGTATCTTCACAAGATCGCCAGCCGCAAATGCATCGGCCTGAGGGGAGAAAGCACCGAGGACGCCTAGTTTCTCTGGCGTTTCGTTCAACACCGGGAAAAGCACAATAGAGCGGGCCCCTAGACTGCGACAAACCGACTCGTCGAGTTCACTGGAGTTATCGGAGTTATGAACATGCCGCATCGAAGAGGTGCGCAGGCAAGCATCAACCACTCGCGGGTCTCGGCGCAAATAGGCGACAAACTCGGCCGAAGTTGCCCCGTTCATGGCGCGGTAAACCATCTGACCATTACGTAATAAACCGATGAAGGCTCCCGTTGCACAAGTGGATAGCCGGGTTTGATAGACGATCTGCTCCAAGACCAAATCGATGGCAGAGGCTGCCCGTACTACTTGGTTGGTGGGTTTGCTTTCTCGTCCACCAAAGTTGAGCCCGTGTGAGAATGCCGATCGGTGCGCCGGCAGAGAAGCAGTTTCTCCGCTAGACGTCGAGTCGTTGTGCGCGCTGTTCGCCAAAAAAGGATAGGGAGCCGCTGCTGAGATTCTGCGCTCGGCCGGTAATAGATGTCGGGACTTCACTGGCACCCTGATGCGGCGGCATTCCGCACGCTGTAATTTCGACGACCTGAGGAAAACGTTGGAAGCCTCTTCAATTTTGATGCCGCTTCATCAATTCTTATGATCGCACCGGGACCTCATCTTCGTAAATCGCTCAAATGGGCCAGTTCTTGAAGACTGTTACCTTCGTTCGCAGACTGCCCTCCATGATTGGACTCCACAGATCGCGCAAACCTGCCCACAATCCCGGAACGCGTTGAGACACCCATCTTCACCATGACCAGCCGGAGAAAAGCTTTCACTGTATTTGGACTGATGCGCATACGGTTCGCAATCTCCTTGCTGGTCAGTCCTTGCAGCAGAAGCTGGACCGTTTCCTGCTCTCTCGGAGTGATGTCGAACTGTGCGACGAGGTCGCTAGTCATCGTGATACCCGATGAGTTTCTGTCGAGGACAATAGCAACCGGATGGCTGTCGGACAAGTCGGAGTAAAGCTGGAATGAGCGGCATAGGTAGCGACGTCTGCCGGACTGATATTGTCTAAGGAATTCCAGGTCCTTTGATTGGTGATTGACGAGAGCTGAACGAATCTTGTCGCGGAGAAACAACTGCAGATGCTTGATCTTGTCCGAACCGTTGGGGAATGTCAGGATCTGTACCGCGTGTTCGTTGGTAGCCAGTAGATGACATTTATCATCCATCAACAAGAACCCGGGTTCTGAGTTGGTGACAGACATAGCAAGGTACTCCTCTCGTCCTCGGGCCTGCAGTTCCTGCGCAGCGAACTTAGCTTTACGACGGAGTTCAGAAGCAAAGTAGATATTCAGGGCCCGGGGGGGGGCGAACCAGTCATAAACTTGACGACTGGGTTAGCAAATGCACGCCAGGAGCGAACTCCAAACGTTGGCTTCCATGGCCTACGCCATTCGGTGCACATTCGTCGTGATCACTCGAACGTGGGCCGGGAGGAGTTCTGTTTCGGAGCTCGACGTGAAGCTCTGTTCAGGGGAGGATAACCAAGTCTGACACCATTTCGACTCATATGTCAAGGCGGTAACTGCTTCGTTACTCTCTTTTGGCTACTCTATATGGGCTAGTCAATCGACCTAGCCTGAACGACTCGTCCAACTGCGCTCTTGTGCCGAGACGGCCGAATGATCTATTCTAAATATACTCCCCACGGCGATCAGTATGCTCTCCTCGGCTGTAGATTGTCTCGCAAATTGCACCCGGAGAAGTGTGAGCACAACAACAATCCCCCAATACGAATCACTATGCCGTGGTATTGCCACTCCGGACTCACGGCCAAATCAAGAACCTAGAGCGTCTTTCTAAACTTCCATGTCCAGTACAGTTCCAATTCGCTCTTCGATGATTGTCGCACTCGCGTTATGTTTAGCCCCGAGTGTGCTTGGTCAATCTCCCGCAACTGGGTGCGGCTCCTCCCAGCTTGGTGTCGCGTGCCCGTCTGCCGGGATGCGTTCTGTCCCTCCGTCTATCTCTCAGCCGCCAACAACCACCGATCCGAGAGTGACATATGCGAAGGGAAAACTGGCGATCACTGCGCAAAACGCAACCATGAGAGATTTATTGCGTGCCGTGAGCCTCGCCACGGGAGCCGTTATCGAATTCCCGAACGATCACGCTGCAGAGCGCATGTCTGCAAGTATAGGTCCCGGGGCGGTTCGCGACGTTCTGACAACCCTGCTCAACGGGTCGGGATTCAACTATGTGATGTTAGGATCACAAAATGATCCGAGCACTCTGCAACGCTTGATTTTGACCAATGCAGAGCCTCCAAGTCAGGCTCAACTGACTCCGGCGCAAAGTGATCAGGTCGGACCGCTCGCAAACGGCTTGATCCAGTCGCCTCCAAGGGCGGTACCTTATGAAGCCCCGGCTGCTTCCTCTTCAGTGCCGCCGGCACGGGAGGCCCCAATCATAGCTATGGAGCCACCGAAGGAACCGGTCGCCCCTGAAGCTCTTGGGCAAATGATGCGCGATCTGGCGCAGCAGATTAGACAAAAGCAACAGGAGCAGCAACAGAATCCGCCTCCGCCGCAACAGAATGCGCCTCCGCCCCCGCAATAAACATAGCGTTTGACGCAGCGGCGAGAATGCCTCGATCAATCGAACGGATCTTCATCTGCGGAGGGCCACGAATCGCAACGGCCTCTTGGGCTTTCTTTTCCGCCGCAGCGCCGTGCTCGGCCTCACCGAAGAGATGGTTCTGATCAAGATTTCTCGGCGCGTGAGAGATCCGATCAGGATTTGCCCGTTGGTAGGGACAGGTGTCGAAGTCAACCAGTCAACCTCGTGGGATTCGAGAAGTAGGCGATTCCGTCCGGCGTGCCCGAAAAATTGCTGGAAAGCGTGACCGTGCCGCCCAACGCCACGGTTCCGCCCGCCCACAGTCCTGATCCGGCCAGTACCTTGATGATGGAAGAGTCTTGCCAACATACTGTTGGTTACACCCGCGGGCGGGAATGCTGATCGTGCCGGTCTTAATGATCGGTCGCCGAGTAGGCCCGGGGAATTACACCCCGAGCCGCTCACGGAACCCCACTTGGTCGGGATAGATCCGAGACGCGCGCACCGTGCCATGAAGGGCAAGGTCACGTTCCCTCGGGCCCCCCTACAATCCCGGAAGGTCGGTTTTCCCGATTCCGGTTTTCGCCTTGGCTTTCCCCGCGAGGCCTTTCCGAGATGCCTGAAGCTTAAGCGCTCGCTCGCATACACCCCAACCCATTCCGCTTTACCTCCCAGCTCGTCCTTAAATCACGGCTCCTCCGACTTTCGCCGTTGACCGTACTTGAACCGCCAAGTGCCCAGAGCTCCTTTGCCTGTCACAAGCGTTACTCATGCCAGGGTAGTGTCCAGCACCACCTCGAAGGGTACTACCCCTTCTTCCTCGCTCCTACGAGCTCATGCGCCAAACCAGCTCCCTCCTCCGGACTTCGTGTTTCCCCACTTATTTCCAGAGGTCTTCGCAGGTTGCTGCGAGCCCCCTGCTGGGAACTGATTCTTCCCGACGTTACCTCTGCAAGTCTTTCCCAGGATGCTTGAGCCATGATCCCGTCGGGTTGTAGGGTGCGTTTGCCTGTTACTTCCCCCTACATCAGCGGCCTTCCCCAAGAGGTTCAGTGGGTCGGCTTCCCCGAATCTATCCGCGAAGAGACTTCATGCGGGATGAATTTCGAGATCGTCGCTATTCCTTACGTTCAGGCCTCCTGGCTTGTTCGCCACCCAGGTCTCCCCTGCCGCTGCGCCCTAAAAAGCTCGCAGGACAGCCGTGACTTTTACACCCGAGCAGATCACGCATCGTCACCGATGCATGCATCGGGTATGCTAGCCGTCTGAAACAGGCAACTGACGGCGGAAGGACTTTCACCTTCCCAGACTTGCAGCCATGTCGGCCGCTACCAACCTCTCGATTCATCCGGCTCGTGCCACCCGCGGAAAGCTGCCGCCTTCCGTCGAGACAGTGGGTTCCTCCGGTTGCCCGTTGACCCAATCTCGCCGTAGGTGACCTGCCCCCTTCGCTCCACGGGAATTACCCTGTTTCCTCGCTACTACCAAGCAGTGCGCCCCTGTCGGTGCTTCGGTACTTTCGGCCTCGGTGTATAGGCGGCATGACTCTCATTCGGGCTTTCGTACGGAACTTGAGAACCTGGGCGGTGGGTCGTCCACTGTACCTTTTCCCTTAGCGCGGGTTTGCGCATTTCGCCTAAACCTATTGCGCGAGCGATTAAGGCGATTGCACCACCTTCAACCAAAATCCCACGTCACTCGAAAGGCTTCCAGACATGCCGGTAATGGTTATTGTCGACTGGCCGGTTGCTGTCGAGCCGCTTACCGTCAGCGTCAACGTGCTGGTGGAAGTGGTTGGGTTGGTGCTGAACGATGCCGCTACGCCGCTCGGCATCCCACTGGCGCTCAGAGTGACTTCCTTGTCGAAACCGCCTGCCGGCACGATTGTGATCGTGCTGGTTCCGCTGCTGCCTTGCGCCACCGTCACGATGCTCGGAGAAGCCGTCAGCGTAAAGCTCCCCAACCCATCCACCGTCAGCGTGAGCGTTGTGGTTGCCCTCAGGCTACCGGAGGTTCCAGTGATCGTTGCCGTTGCCTTCCCCTTCTTCGCCGTCGCGCTTGCCGTGAGGGTCAGAGTGCTGATTGAAGTTGCTGGGTCCGGATTGAAAGAAGCGGTCACGCCCGTCGGTAGTCCGGAAGCGGCCAGCGTCACATTGCCTGAAAATCCGTTAACCGGAGTTATGGTGGTGTTGCTCTTGCCGCTGGCTCCGCCTTGCGTGATGGTGACTGCGTTCGGTGAGGCCGAGAGACTGAAGGTCTTCAGAGCATTCACGGTGAGGCTGAGTACCGTGGTATTCCTCAGCGTACCCGACGTGCCGGTGATCGTTACCGTAGCCGTGCCCGTGGCAGCCGTAGCGCTGGCCGTCAAGGTCAGCGTACTGCTGCTGGTGGCAGGATTGGGACTGAACGCTGCCGTCACGCCCGTCGGTAGTCCGGAAGCGGCCAGCGTCACATTGCCTGAAAATCCGTTAACCGAAGTTATGGTGATGTTGCTCTTGCCGCTGGCTCCGCCTTGCGTGATGGTGACTGCGTTCGGTGAGGCCGAGAGACTGAAGGCCTTCAGAGTATTCACGGTGAGGCTGAGCACCGTGGTATTCCTCAGCGTACTACCCGACGTGCCGGTGATCGTTACCGTAGCCGTGCCCGTGGCAGCCGTAGCGCTGGCCGTCAAGGTCAGCGTACTGCTGCTGGTGGCAGGATTGGGACTGAACGCTGCCGTCACGCCCGTCGGTAGTCCGGAAGCGGCCAGCGTCACATTGCCTGAAAATCCGTTAACCGAAGTTATGGTGATGTTGCTCTTGCCGCTGGCTCCGCCTTGCGTGATGGTGACGGAGCTTGGGCTGGCTGTAAGCGTGAAGCCTGCCGGCCAGTTATTCACCAGATTGTAAGCGTTCACTGTCCCGATTCCGGTCGCGAAGTCCCAGCCGGTTGTAGTACTGAAAGCCGGCTGATAAGCACTATCGGAAGTGGAGAGCACGCCGTTGGCGCCGGAGGGTAGGTAGCAATTTTGCGTGCCGATACAATCCACATCATCGTCGCCCTGCCTCACGTCATAGAAAATGCACGAGCTGCCTACTGTATTCCCCAGAGTTGAATTACAGGCACTGTCGCCGGCGGCGCCGTACTCGGTGGCCGCCAGGCTGTAGTAGACGAAATTCGGGTTGCCTTGGCGTGCGCCGACTTTCTGGTTCACCAGAGCTTGAATGCCAGCCATGATCGGTGAGGAGAACGATGTGCCTCCTGCTCCCGGCCAGTCAACGGGTGGCTCGGTACAGGGAGCACCTCCGGGTCCGGAGAAGCAGTATGGATAATAGTGCAACCAAAGTCCGCTGGCGGCAAAGAGCGACACATCGGGAATATCGCGCACACCGTCGCTCGGATTTCCGAGCAGCGACTGATACGACGGCTTTGGCCAACCGGCGCACGTTCCGCCGACAACGCCAGATTGGGAGGGCGTTCCCGTCGCGCAGCCGCTTGGTCCACCGCCGCCTCCAACCGTATCCAGGAAATCCGCTTCTCCTTTGCTGCTATTGCAGAACCCACTCGATCCGTAAGTTTGGCTAAAACCTTCGAACTCCGCGAGCAGCAAACTGGCGCAGGAATCGTTCCAGGGAATCTCGGGGACATAGGACTTGGCCGATTCATACGTCTTCGAATTGGTGGCGCCCCAGTAACTGTCGTTGGTCCCGGCAAAAGTGTCACCGAAGTCGGTACCGCCTACGGACACGTTATGGGGACTCGATCCGAAGCCGGTGATTCCGATACCGTAAATGGCATCTTCGTCGGATACGTCGCAAGTCGCCGCCGCATGATCGCCCGAGGAAACGAAGACCGAGACACCTTCAGTGACCGCCTGCTGGAAGGTTGAGTTGAAAGCTGCATTGGACGATGCGCCGTTTCCGGCTTCGCACTCCCCATAGCTCATGCTCACGAGCCCCGGCGGTGTGCTGCTTTCGTTCAGAAGGTTTTGCAGCGCGATCAGGCCGCCAAAGGTTCCCGTGTTCGTGCACGAAGCCAGTACGACGGCCGCGCTCGGTGCGGCCGCGCTGGCATATTCGGCGTCAATGATCGCTTCCCTTTCGTCACCGGCCGCTCCCGGATCGGAACAGTTATTCGTGCCACTCGGAGGCGCGGGATGGATCTGCGTGAACGAGCCATCGGTGTACGAGGAAAGACCAAATACGGAACGGAACGACATCCAATCAGCGGTGGTGTAGACGTCGGTGTCCTCGATCACGACAATCGTTTGGCCTTGTCCTGAAATGCCCGCACTGAAAAGTGGATTCAGGTTGTAAATCGTCGCCAGATCGCCGGGAACTATCAGGTAATATTTCGCTCCATTTTCAGAGACGGTGTAATCTGCCCGTGGCCTGTACATGGGATAGGGCCGGAAGTCATGCAATGACACCACTCCCACTACCGCTGGCGCCAGAGCGGCCGGAATCTGCGGATCGCTCATGTTGGCGATGTGCTTCACGCCCTTCACGTTCAAGTTGTGAATCGCAGTGTGGAAGGCCTTTCGTACCTGACCGGCTGTCCCGGAAAAGTCAATGAGCAGGTCGTTCGTGTAATCCACATTGATCTTGAGACCATGCGACTGCAGCCAATTCTTAATCGTGTCGCGGTCCTGTTTCGCCACCCCGAATCTCTCTCCGAATTCCTCGGCCGTGAGCCAGCGATGAAAGGTGGGCGAGGACGAGTCGTGAAGGTCATCAATGAACTCTTCCAGTTCTCGCTCCTGCTCCGGGGAGCGCTTCAATAGGAGCAGCAGGTGCTCCATCAAAAGGTTGTCGTCCACACGCCCGCGATCGTATTCTGCCTTCGCCTCGGGCCGCGTATTGCCCCCCAGTGTTACCAAATTGCTTTCATCCACAGTTTGTGTGATGAGAACGGGCCGGACGTTTTCAGCTTCCGCGGGGGGAACAGCAAACAGGAATAGAGAAGCGAGCACAGCCAATAGACGGCACGCGAAAAACATTTCACGACGCATGGAAACTCCTGTCTGGGAGGGAGAGACTCAACAAAAACCACCCCCTTCTATCCAAGAACGGGCTGAACCGCCCACACGGTTTTCGCGCGGCTGCGCAGAGCATATACCACAAAAAGCTCGAGCGGTGTCAAATTCGTGTAGATAAACGTTACCCCGATGCGGTTGGAGGCCGAGCCAAAAACTTCCTCGCGTCAAACATTCTTTGGATTCAACCTCTCTGCGTGTTTTCAATTAGTTTCCCCTGTTCTCACGAGCACCCATGACAAACCCGAGCCAGAAAACCTGGGGCGAAAAATGGCTCTTGGTAACCGAGCGATTTATCAGAACCGGCACGCGCGGATCATCATCATGGCCCGGAGATCCCTCTCCTACTACGGCCGGATACATTTACGCAGACTACCCTTCGTCCCAATCATCTCCCTTGCTGTCTGGCGGCGGACCATACATTTCACCAACTACGCCCGTCGCCGGTGATTTCCGTTTGGCGATAGATGCCGGGTTCAGTTTCAGCCGTTTCGTGACAGCCTTCAAGATCCGCGAGAAACTTCTCTGCGTCTTTGCTGCTGGCCTCTCCGCGCGTCACCACGGCCTCGGAAGCATAGGAACGGGTTTCGGCCAATACTTTTGCAGCAACTGAGTGCTCGCGAAAATATCAGCCCAGACAATTTCTCTGTTCACGGCAACTACGATGCCTACCACATTCTTATCGCAAAGTTGGCGGATGACACTTTCGTAGTTGCGCTCTACCGGTTCGACCACGGCGTCAACCTGCTTCTTAACTTCGTCATTGTCCAAGCAGCACGCTATAGCGGCTGGTGGAGTCCAATTGCACGTTCTGGTTTTCCTGCCAGCCCGCAGCCCGATCATTCTCTCTTTGTACAGGGTAAACGTGATCCCAGTGCTCGCGGTCAGCGGCTGTCCTGTCTCATCACGCACGGTCCCCCGAATAAGAATTAACCGAGGCACGGGCGCCGTAGGCGCCGGGGAAGGCAATTGCTGTCCATCCACTTGCGCCAACGCAAACACACTAGAGACCAGACACGCTAGGATGCACACTGAAACGCAACCAACCTTCACAAACCTCGCGCTGACTGATTCCGGGATAAGGCTAAACAGTTGGCGGGCGCAGTGAGGAAATGCCGGACTAGTCAACGAATCCCCCTGGACGCGGAGAAGCCACGCTCTCTGAGTAGCTCGAGTGCTTGATGGCAGTCACGGGGGAGGGCCGTTATCGAGACGCGTTGCAGCGACGCCGCCTCATTTTCAAGCAGCGCTTCGATCAAGTTCTCTCGCCTTTAAGCAATTACTCCTTAAGTACCTCTTCTCACAATCCTCCAGCTGGCTTAGCCAAAAGACTTAGGGTTTCGGATTAGGCCAATTGGGGACGAGCTCCGGGCTGGCCTAACCAAAAGTGGAATTGACGGGCTGCAGTATTTGAGTTTAGATGTTGGCCGGGATGATTGGCCGGATAGTGCTGATTTCCTGAATCTGCTGGCTTTCGGGCCAAACCAAATCAACGCGATTGGAACAACATGACAAATATTATGAATATGCTGATCGTTATGCTTTGTGTGTCGGGGCTATCGGCCCTCGCTTTTGCTCAGAGCGCTCCGAGCGCGACGCCCCCGCGCGTAGCCCCCGCCGATGCCAAGAACCACATCGGAGAGACGGCAACTGTATGCGGAAAGGTGGTAGACACCATGACTTCCAGGTATGGACTCGCAGGCCACGGAAAACCGGTAAACTTCGATCTCGATGAGCCGGGACCGAATCCGGTGTTCTACTTCGTAGCATTCGGAACACAGCCAGGAGGACCCCAAGAGGCCATTGCCGCCTACCAGGGGAAGCAAGTATGCGTGACCGGCAAGATCACACAGGCATCCAGCGGGCCATTCATCTTGGCAAAGGACCGCTCCCAGATTAAGCCTCAAGCGGAAAATAAGTAGCGGGAGGCCGCAAACCAGAGGCGACTTGAAAACCGCGAGGCTCGCAGTCAACGACTCTTCTGGCTGCGGGACCGTTATTCTTGGTTATTGCAGCATGAGTCCATGGAACCACGGAAAACATATCACGTATAGTCATGGAAGAGGTCAGATATGGGGAGGAAGCTACTGGTTTTCATGTTATTTTGTGGAGGAGTCGAGTTATCTGCTCAAACCGTAGTTCAACAGTTTGTCGCGGTTAGTGCCGGTGCGGGCACGGTCTCGGACATGGATCTGCCTAAGCCAAGCGGCAAGGGCAGTGTCCTCATCGCCATGCCGGTGCTTCTTTCCCCTGGTGTCAAGGTCTTGAGCGTTTCCGACAATGCACCCGATGGGGGTAACACGTATAAACAAGTCCCAGGGACAAGTTCGTCTTGCGCGGAGAAGTCTCTTGATATTTGGTACTGTGAGAATTGCAACCCAGGTGTGACCGAGCTCAAATTCCATCTGTCAGATCACGTTAAAGGTAGTCTTAATGCTTTTCTTGAAGTTTCAGGCATGGCGTTGTCCTCCGTCCTGGATGGAACCGGAGCGCAAGTGAGCAACGGGACTGCAACGAGCGGTGATCTAGAGGTTGGCCCTAGTATCACGACGACAACAAAGGATTTTATAATTGCCCGTTACTTTTCTACCGCCCCTCTTCCAACCGGCGTCACTCCTGCGGGATGGAAGTACAGCACTTCTTATGTGTACTTCCTAAATGCACCATCAGGAACTTATCAACCGACACTAACCGGGGGGAGGGCCGCGGGTAGTTTCTGCATGGGCATGGCCGCTTTCAAGACCGCTGCAGCCGTTGCTAGTTCACCGCCTGACAGGAACTAGGCACAACGCATGTCCCGGTTCTAGATCTACCCCTCTCCTTTTAAGAACGAACTGCCGGACGCTCAGAGAAGCCTACGCGCTTCTCCTCTGAGGCATCACTTCTTCCCTGCATCTTTCGCCGGCACGAGAGCAGCAGTTTGCTTTCTTGCGGTGGTCACCGCCCCCAGTTCTTGCAGCACCGTATCCCGCAATTTCATGAATCCAATGGCGCCACTCATGAAGTGGCCATTTATGAAAAAGCTCGGTGTGCCCTGTAATCCAAGCCGCTGGCCTTCCTGGGCATCCTTCTTCACGACGGCAATTTCTTCTCCGCCATCGAGGCATTGATCGAAACGGGCGGTGTCGAGTTTCAACGTGCGCGCCTGCTGTTTCAGGTCGGACGTTTGAAGTCGTTTGGTCTGAAACAAAGCATCGTGAAACTCCCAGAATTTCCCTTGCGCGCCCGCACAGTGCGCGGCCTCAGCGGCTCTTGGAGCAAGTGGGTGCATGGGAAGAGGAAAGTCTTTGTAAACCACTGAGACCTGATTGCCGAATTGTTCCCGCAGCCGGTTAAGATCCTCGTTCACTTTTTGACAGTAAGGGCACTCATAGTCCGCGAATTCGATGATCTGGACCGGAGCGCTCTCAGGTCCAAGCCGCGGAGCATTCGCAACCTCGACGTGAGCACTGGGCTGATTCAGCTCAACTACCACACCATATTGCGCTCGAAGTTCAGCGATATACGCGTCCCGTGCTTTTTTCGTACGAAGCTGGTGTACTGTATCGATGATGTTGGGTCGCGCGGTCTCGTAAGGTTCGTCGGTTTGAACGCCCTCGTAGTAGAAGCGGAGCTGATCCTCCGTCGGTTCTGGCACGTGAATGGCAACATGACGCTTGAATAATTCGTCAAGGGTCACGCCTTCTTTCTTCGCCTGCATTTCCAATAGCTGATCGTCAATGAATTGCTCAAGCGCATCGCGTTCGGCAAGGTAATACTTGTATTTGGCCTGAAGCAGTTTGCCTGCTTCTTTTTGCTCCAACTCGTCTGCCGTCACCTTTTGGCCAGCGATCTCGGCTACTACGCTGGAGCTATCCTGGCCGATGGCCGGGATGGAAAAAGCGCACAGAGCTATCCCCAGTCCGAGCGCAATCAGAGTGTCCTTGGTCGACATTGTGGAATTTCCCCTCTTTAGGAATTGAGAACGTGTCTTTGGGGGAGGAGAATATTAGAACATGAGATAGGTTTAGAGGCAATCAGAACATGAGAATGATCTAGAAGTCCGGACGCCAGTTGTAACCCCGGCGTCCGGGATGTCCGTTTTTGTCCGGCCGAATGAGCTCCCAACGAAAGCAACTTCAGCCGTTTTCAGCCTTACCCCCCAAGCCGAAGGCCACTCCTTTGATGATTAAAAGTCGTGATCTTCCAGCGTGCAGCTGCAGGGGAGACCGCTCAGCAGCGAGTCATAGTAGCAAAGATTCTGCAACAATGCTTGTTCGCCGGACGACAGGTTAGAGTCGGCCGCCTTGGTTTCGGTAACGTAGAAAGCTCCGGCGGTAGCCGTGGCTCTCTGGACGTGGGTGCTCCATACGCGTAGCCCAGTCGTTGGCACGTCGGAGGTCGGGTCACTCGATGAAGAAGAAATGACCTTGATGACGCCGCGTGTGGGCTTCTTGCCGGTGAGGGCATTGGCCGTCAGGTTTGCGTTCACACTTTCCGAGAGCAGCCCGTCTGGCGTTACTTCGCAGCTGCAGCACTCCTGCAACTCCTGGCTGTCATCGAACACATAGATGGACGCCCACAGGTTCCCCCCGGTGTCGCCATCGTTGATGATGCGCACGGTACTATCCGGCGCTCCAGAAGTGTTCGCATTGGAATAGTAGGTGGTGAAATAGGTGCTGTTGTCACCAACATTCTGAGCTACGGCATTTCCTGAAGCGATTCCCAGCATCAGGCTGATGGCCAGTATCGAAAACAGCAAAGTTCCAATCTTCATTGTATACATCCTCCGTTACTCTTTTTGTTGTGGCGCCTCGGCGGCTGGGGGGAGAATCAGCTATGAGCGCGCTTGCCGAACTCTCAACCTTTTTGGAGTCCTTTACAATTACCCACGTGGCTTAGTCGGAAACACTAGATCTGGGAGCTAGTCCTTATGGAGTAGTTCCTCGACCGGTGGCCCAGTACGCGTCGGTCCGAGCTCGACCGAGTCAGAATCGGGCACGCAAATCACTGATCAACTTTCGTGCTTTCCTGTCGGCTTGCACGGTGCCAAAGTGCCCTCCTGCCGCCGTGTGCTTGACGCTGAACGGTCTATTCCCGAGCTGCAGGCAAAGGTCAGAACGCCTAAGACATTAAAACAGCAAACACCGCTTCTGCAATACTGCCCATGTGCTAGTCATTTTGGCTAGTTCGTCAGTATCAGTCGCGCAACGTTTGGTTATTGTCGGCGGGGTACCAGGCGACGTCAAGACGAATTAGTCCGTGTGTATTAGTTCTTTGGTAGGACGATCCGTTTCGCGGAAGCTCTTAATGAATTTCTTGACCTGCGCTTCGCCTTGCCTTGACAATAGGCGCATTCAGTGGGAAACTTACTCGTTTTCTCCCCTACCGGTTCGATGGTGGCGGTGTGTACAACTCCCCCTCCGCTGCTAACAAACCTGGTTAGTCCCAACAGCCTAAACGTCGCGGGCTTTTTTCCCGAAGGCGCATCGTTGTGAACAGTTTTAAGCTTAGGTTAGCAGCATCATCCAGGGATTTTTGCGGTCGAGACACGAGAGGATCCGTCTGTGGACCACGAATTCGAAAGCAATGGCGAGAGATTCCTCAAGCTCATAAGGAGTAAGCTATGACCATTGGGATATCAGAACCTGGTTTCCTAATCTTGGACTACAAGTTGAATCCTATAGCCTGCAATCAGCAAGCGATCACGATTCTTACATTTCCCAACCTGGCCGACCAGGTTAAGCGAGTAAGTGTTTTTCTTGCGGACAAGATCCGCTTCAGTCTAGTCAATCGGCAGTCGATAAATTCGCTGGAATTCGTGAAGGAATTCAGGTCTGGCAATCGTCGCTACAATTGTCGGGTTTTTCACCTGGACTCCCCAGACAAAGGCAACCTGGTAGTGCTCATATTGGAGCGTTACTCGTCGCGCTCGGCGGCTTTGTCGCAGCTGTCGCAGGAGTTTGATTTAACCGTCCGGGAACAGGAGACGGTCCAATTGCTGCTACAGGGCCTCACCAGCAAGGAAATCGCCGCCAGAATGGACATCAGCCCAAACACTGTAAAAGCTTTCTTGCGCCTAGTAATGGTAAAAATGGGCGTCTCCACACGGTCTGGAATCGTGGGCAGAATTGTCGGGCCTCTATAGCCAGTGCTGACAGTAGCTATTCCTGAAGTCAAGAAGTTAGCCGTCGTGAACTAACCCATTTGAGGAGTTTACTTAAGATTGCACTGACGTAAGATCGCAGTTCGTCATGCGATCTTACGACTTAGAGCGGAGGAGATACCCTCGAGTCCCCCAGACATTGGAGATTGAGGTCAACCCTGTCCCTCCTTTCGATTCCGCCGAAAGTGCCATGAGCCCAATCCTCGGGCGGGCCCAGAATATTAGCAAAGGCGGCCTTTGCTTCTTGAGTCAGCAGCCCATTTCACAATCATCCCTCTTGCGCTGCGAAATGTGCGCTGTGGATGTCCCTGTGCCAATCCCCACTCTCTTGCTTGTCCGTTGGACGAAGAAGCCGAAGGTGCGAGGAAACAACTATCTTTCCGGACTGCAATTCCTATTTTGATCGTTGCGTGATCCAGCGTGATTAACCTGATTGGCTAGTACATACGGACTAGGACTGTTTTCCTACTGCTTTTGGCTTAGCCGCGAAGAAGAGTGTCTGATAGAATACTCTCAGAGTATAGTTGGGCGTTCGTCGGGCGTTTTCCAATCCTCCTCCAGCAGATTGATGGCCATTCACAGGTGGTGAAGCATGGAACCTGCAAGCGCAGGAGGAACTTCGCGCGGCGCGGCTGCGCATATATGCCTTGTCTTGTTGCTTTCATTCACCGTCGGTGTGTCAGGATGTGGCGGCAGCCCGCCAGCGATGAGCACACCTTCGAGTAGGACTCTAACATCAATCTTGATTTCTCCCGTTGCTCCGACCGTTGCGCTGGATCAAAGGCAGCAGCTTACCGCGACGGGTTTGTTCAGCGATGGCAGCAAGCAAGATATGACGCAAACAGTTGCCTGGGCTAGTACACAACCTGCAGTCGCGAGTATCAGCAAGTCAGGACTGGCGTGGGGCAAACAAATCGGAAGCGCCAAACTTACCGCAACTTCAGGCTCAGTCACGTCTTCGGACACTCTTACCGTCTCGGCAGCCGCCTTGGTCTCGATCGCCGTGAGCCCTCAGAGTCTCTCGGTTCCGAAGGGCGCGGCGCAACAGCTCAATGCGATCGCCACCTTCAGCGACGGCACCCAGCAAAACATTACCAACTCGGCGACCTGGTCCTCTGCTCAATCCGGCATTGCGACCGTGAGCGCCACCGGAGTAGTCACAGCCCAGGCGGTGGGTTCTGCCACGATCACCGCTGCCTCGGCATCCGTGAGTGGAAGCGCCACCCTAACCGTCTCGCCCGCCGTCCTGGTCGCGATCGCCGTGAGCCCGCAGAGTCTCTCGGTCCCAAAGGGCAGGACGCAACAGCTCAATGCGATCGCTACCTTCAGCGACGGCACCCAGCAAAACATTACCAACTCGGCGACCTGGTCCTCTGCTTCATCCAGCATTGCAACCGTGAGCGCCACTGGAGTAGTCACGGCCCAGGCGGTGGGTTCTGCCACGATCACCGTTGCCTCAGCTTCCGTCAGCGGAAGCGATACACTGACCGTCTCGCCAGCTATCTTGGTGTCGATTGCAGTGGCTCCAGCGAATTCATCGATTGTGCTGGGGGCGACGGAACAATTCACCTCGACCGGCACCTTCAGTGACGGGAGCACTCAAGGTCTTACGAATTCGACGGCTTGGTCTTCTGCGAATTCGTCCCTGGTAAGTATTAGTCCCGCAGGAGTGGCGGTCGCGGACGCCGTCGGCTCCACCACCATTTCGGCCAACTTGAATGGGCTGAGTGGGTCGGCAAACGTCAAGGTTCAGGAAGGAAGTACGTTTACAGAATCGCCATTTGACGTCTTGGCACTAAGTGGAACCCACTTGGCAGTACTTCAAGGCCTATGCGGATTTTTGAAGGCAAATACTAAGGGTATCTGCACCTGTGGCACGGTTGAAGGAGGAGTGGGAGTTGATGGGCCCACGGACAGTAGCTCTGACTCAACAGTGGAGCCGCGGTTGTTACTGAACTACTTCAGCAATGCCAACAACTCCGCAACAAATCTAGATGCAACCGTGCGTGTCGCCAACGTCGGAATGACGAGCGGTCCCCTCTGCGCAATGGTCTACGTCTTTGACGCGCAGCAAGAAATGACTGAGTGCTGTGGATGTCCGGTTTCCCAAGATGGCCTCCTGACCCTGTCGGTGAACCATGATCTGACGAATCATCCCGCCACTGGTATCAGACCAGAAGCTGGTGTGATCGAGATTGTCTCAGCAGAAAGTGTCAGTAATCAATCCTGCGATGCAAGCAATGTTGCCCCCGGAGGGGAACTGTCGGCTTGGGCAACCCACCTGCAACGACTTACAACCCCACCTTCTGGCAAACGTCAATAGAGCTTTGTGTCGGTAGCGGACAGCCACTTCCACCATTCTTGTGGCAATTGATGGGACGTGGGATGACTCGCCAAAGAGCATCACAGAGGTTCCGGAGCTGGCGCTCCTTGAGCTTCAGGACTGCATTTGTGCTGCTATCAACCAAGAGACTAGTTCCTTCGGAGCTTCGGAGTGGTGCCTCGTGCCGTTCGATGGTGTATAGGCCCCAAAAACAGGCACACACCGGACGTGGGGTTGCGAGATGACAAGGGATCGGACTCACTTGAAGGATGCAGACGAGGCGTGGATCGCGAAGTATAGAGCTCCACTAAAGGACGCGCCAAAGGACGCGCCAGTTGAGCAGTCACTTTCCATGAGGGTCCGAGAAGCTCTGAACACGGCCCATACTCTGGCGCTTTCGCACATCAGCAGGATCTTGGATCGTTGGCCCCGAGCGCATTTACAAAGATCGGCCCAGTCCTCTGAGCCGACGCCCGTTTGGCAACGACAATCCGCGACCCGAGACATGAACCTGGCAGGCTCGGACGTCAAACAACCAGCCTCACCTGTGTTATCGCCCTCGCTTACTAGCGAAGCACTTAGCGCTGAGCATACGGGAGAATGACAAGAGAAACCGGTAGCTTGATTGCAGCGGAGCGCCACTCGTTATGCGCCGGCCACTTGCAGCGTTCAATACCGATTTTGTACTTCCCCCACGAAGGGTCGAGGCTTTCGTGGAGCGACCGGCAAAATTTGCGGAAGTGGCCGAGGTGCGCAGGATCCTGGATCGGGACAGACGACCTTGCCGATAATGCCCGAACGCGTCGAAACACCCATCTTAACCATCACCAGCCGAATAAACGCCTTTACCGTATTAGGGCTGATATTCATGCGCTGGGCAATCTCTTTGCTGGTAAAGCCTTGCCGCAGGAACTGCACGGTTTCCTGCTCGCGGGCGGTCAATCCAAAACGTTCAGAAATCTCGGCAATCGTTGCTGATCCGCTGCTTTTCCTCTCGATCATGACGATCGCCAAGCTTCCGGATTGAGCCGAAACATTCTTATGACTTGCCGCGACGTCGAGGGGAAAAGAGCGGCAAAGATACGTCCTCCTGGCCGATTGAACTTTGCCCGCGAGCCCGGAAGGTGAATCGCTCTCTGCGAGAGAGGCATGGACTTTTTTGGCGAGCCAGATGTCCAGATTGTTAATTTTTTCTGGTTGTTCCGGAAATGTGAGTATCTGAAGCACCTCCGCATTGGAAGCAACTACCCGCAACGACGAATCTACCACGATCATACCCGGCCGGGCTGGAGCAGAAGGCACTCGGTTTCCCCTTTTCAGATGACGGTGATTGACTTGGCTTCGTAAGGCCGTTTGGGGGCTCCCAACTCGATTACGTCGGCGCAACCAGCAGGCGGACGCGCATTTGTTTGCGCTTCTTCTCGCTGATGCCTATCGAAGGATATTAGGTGGCTAGTCCTACACCGGCAAGGGACAAGATAGGACATCTCAGGGCATTGCATGACATTTGGGGCCTTCCCGGGCCCATCTCGACCTCCCGAAATCGATGGCGGCCACTTTCCAGAGCATCTTGTAACGGGGATCCCACTTCCCGGGATAGAAGCGGCGTTCCCTCTTCAGTTTGTGGGCAGATCAACTCCAGAGAAGTGTTTGCAGGCATCGAGCAGCTCCTCCTGCCGCTCCGCATCGCGGGTGGCTGGGTTCGGGCTACGAGGTCGCATGTGATAAAAGTACCCTCCCGCAACCGTCGCGGCCGGGTCGCCGCTGACCGCGAGCCACGCTTGAGTGCGATGCGCGGCGTCCAGGTCATCCGGCGCTCCCGAACCTCCCATCTTGGTTGCCACCCAGCCCGGCTCGAGAGCGTTGGAGAGAACTTCCGGCCAGCGGCGTGCGATCGCGAAGGCCAGAAGCACATCGTGCAGCTTGGTATCGGAGTAAGCCTGCTGTCCCCGCCATGGGCGGTGCTCCCATGCGAGATCCTTCAGGCTTGCATCGCCGCTCTGGTGGAGGCCGGAACTCAGGTAGACAAGGCGCTTCGGCTTCTGAATCAGCGCGGTCAGGATGTACGGTGCGAGCTTATTGACGGCAAATACCTGAGGCAAACCGTCTTCGGTCGCGATGCGCCGGGTCTCCCTGTATCCGATTCCTGCATTGTGAATCACTGCATCGAAGGAGCCGAGTGCCTTGACCTGTTCGGCCACGTTGCGGGTTTGAGCGATGCTCGTCAGATCGCCGGTGACGACTGTCTCCGCTCCCAGAACGGCGGCAAACGCTTCGCGTCCTCGCTGCTAGTTACGGGCATGCAAAACTACGCTGTGCCCCTGCTCGATCAGGAGTTGTGCGGCCATGCGGCCAAGCCCGTCGGAGGAACCTGGGATGAACACTCGCGCCATTATCTCTTGCCTCTCTGTGTATCTAAGGGATGCAGGCGGCACGGCCCCACCTCAACTAGAACTTGGCCACTGTGTCCCGCGAAATGCGTGGTAACCGAAGCGACTGGCTTCGGCATACGGATGCAGAATGAGTGTCCCCAACAGAAGAAGAAACAGCAAAAAGAATCTGTGGCCGGTGAGCGCCGACTCAAGCTCAGACTGAATTGCGGGCACCATGAAAGCGTGCGGAATTCCGTGGCCGACGGTACACCTTCCCGCAAGAGCCGAGGCTCCCCCCTCTAGATTAGAGAGTTACGCATCAGTCGTGACTGGAGCCTACAAACGAAAGCGCCCCAGACTCAACGAGTGGGACGCTTCGTTGAAACAGCCCTCCCCCAAGTGCTGCTCAATTTCAAATTAGGCTCCGTCCCAAACTTCGTGAATAGCCCCTGCGTGCCACCGGTAGCGGCACTGCCAGGCCAGGCAATCTGAGTAGCCGTCGCCGTTGTCGTCATCGTCGTCTTCCTCTTTGCCGTCATCGTCTTCCTGTTCCTCTGGCTCTTGCCGAACGAGGCAATCAGCGGCTAGCGGCGGTACTCGCGCTCCGGAATACGTGAAGCGGATTGATTGGACTCGCATCCGCACCACGATCTTTCCGTAGTGCGTCTGCGGCCCATGCCTCGACGGCGTTTCAATCAGTCGCTGGGTTATTCCCGTGCTCCTTTTTATTTCGATCCTGAACCTTCGGATTGGTCCACGGTCAGTCGCTGGAGATGAGTTGGTCAGCCTCATCGGGTCCCCATGTCCCCGGCTTATCGTGATAAAAGGGCGTGACATTTGCCCAAGATGGGCTCGACCGCGCGCCATTGCGCTTCCACCAGGTCCTGGCGGGCAAAGAGCTCACTCTGCCCCCGCATGGCGTCGCCCACCAGTCGCTCGTAGGGAGGCATGTCGTCGGCGCCCCGTTCAGTAACAGTTCCACGTCGCGGCCTGTCATCCGCTCGCCCGGCGTCTTCACCCGAACACCCATTCCGATGGCGATGTCCGGACTGATGCGCATGCGCAGATGCACGGAGGTGCCGGGCACGATTTCCCCAAAGGTCTCCATCGGCGGTCGCTTGAATTCGACGAAGACCTCGGTCGCGGTGACCGGCAGCATCTTAGCTGCACGGATATAGATGGGCACGCCGGCCCAACGCCACGTTTCTCGAGGCTGTCCTTGGCGCGTGCTTTAAGTTGATCGAGATTCCAGCCTACCTTGGCCACGCCGACGATCGGCAGATTGAAACCTTCGTCGCGAATCAGTTCCTGCAGCGATGGGAAGATCTGCTTGTGCGCGAGATCGCCGGTGGCGCCGAAAAATACAAAGGCGCCAGACTGGAAATCCGCCATCAGGCCGCCTCAGGCTTGTCGACAGCGGCTAAAGGCCCGGCCCCTGTGGGTACGCTGGCAGGTCGGGCGGTCGGGCTGGCAATTTCATCGGATGCTCCTGGATTTCTTTCATCACCAACTCGATGGCCTTTTCCAGTTGAGGATCATGCCCGTCTCGCACCAGGTCAGGACGGTTATCGACCTCGATGTCAGGCGCTACGCCGCGGTTTTCGATCAGCCACTTGCTGTCTAAACCATAGAGCGAGAATTCGGGACGCGTGATGTAGCCGCCATCGATCAGAGGAATTTCTCCGCGGATGCCGCGGACGCCGCCCCAGGTGCGCTCCCCGATGAGCGGACCCAGTTTGTAAACCTTGAAGAAGTAGCTGAAGAAGTCACCATCGGAAGCGGCATAGTGATTCGTGACACAGGCCATGTGCCCATAAAAAACATTGCTCGGCTCGGTATCGGATTCCCAGTTGCGGGCCGATTCCATGCCGGCCAGCACGCGCCGCAAGCGCTCAAAGATAATCTGGTCGACGAAGCCACCGCCGTTATAGCGGACATCGAAGATCATTCCTTCTTTCCGAATCTGCGGGAAATATTGCTTCACGAACTCGTTGAGTCCGCTGGCACCCATATCTGGCAGGTAAACATATCCAATCCGTCCACCGCTGGCCTGCTCCACTTTGCGGCGGTTGGTCTCGATCCAGTTCAACTCGTGCAGACCGAACTCGCTCGGAATCGGCCGTACCACCACGTTGCGCGCTCCCTGCTCAGTGGGCTTGCTGTTGATCGAAAGCGTGGTGGTCTGGTTCACGGTGTTGATGAAGAGTTCTTCAGGGTTCTGCGGAACCCGCAGTGGACGGCCGTTCACGGCCAGCACGTATTCACCCTCTTTTACCATGACACCCGGCTCCGTGAGTGGAGAACGCAGATTATGATTCCAGTTTTCACCGGGATAGATCTTGGCCAAGCGGTACATCCCACTCTTTGCATCCGGTTCAAGATCGGCGCCGAGAAGTCCGACGTTGACAGTTTCGATCTCAGGATAGTCGCCTCCGCCCACATAAGTATGCGAATTGGAAAGCTCGCCGATCAGTTCGCCCAAAATGTAAGTCAGGCTCAATCGGTCGGCCACGTATGGCAGCAATTGCGTATATTTGTCGTGCTCCTGCTGCCAATTCACGCCATTCATTGCGGGTTCATAGAAATAATCCCGCTCCTGGCGCCAGACCTCATTGAAGATTTGTTTCCACTCGGCCGGAGGATCTACGTCCATTCGCATCGCGTCTAGCTTCAAAGCGCCTTCTCCTGCATGGGCCAGAGGCTTAGGCTCACTTTCTCTTGCCTCTTGTGTCCCCTCCGGTACTTTCGCATCGACGATTCCGTAATTGTGTTCGGCGGTTTCGCCGCCCTCTTCGATTTCTTCAGCTCCTTCCTCGTGTTTGGGCGTTCCGTATAGAATTTTCTTGCCGTCAAATGAGAGCGCGTACTGGTCGGCTCCTTCCAGAAAGATGTGATCCTTGCGATCCTTCAAGTCATAAGCGTGAATGGCGGGAGGTTCGCCCGGCAATGGTCCAGACAGACCCTGCACGGGCGCAGACAGATAAAAGATCACGCCCTTTGCCGCCGTGAGAGTTTGCAAGTTACCAGGTGGCGTCGGCAGCGCCACTATACGGTTCTGAATTCCATCGAGATCGATACGGAAGTTCTTCAGGGCTGGTCGCGTTCCCGGTTTCTCCTCTTTTTCAGCTTCCGTGCCAGGTTTTTGCTCCGTTATTCCATCCTCTGGTTTCGCGGTGGCCGGAGGCTTGTTCTTTTTCGTGGGCGTCTCGGGAGGATTTTGCGCGGGGGGCTTCGTTCCGAGCGTCGGCGTTACGAGCATGTCGGGCGCTTGGGCAATGGTCACTTCGTCGCTCAGCACGGGGAAAGGAGAAGGCTCGTCGGCGCGCAGAGTCGCGATATATACGCGGGCCGCCTTCGGATTTGCAAATTCAATGTCGTACACGCCAAGCACTTCATTGAAGTCGCGATTGGAGAGGAAGTAGAGATACTTACCTTCCGGATCAAAATATGGCCCCGAACTATCGTTGGCGTTCGTTGTGACAGCGCTCATCTTCCGATCAGCAAGACCGTACAAATAAATCACACCGTTGTGATTCTCCGTAGTCTTGGAGTAGGCCACCCAGTTGCTGTCGGGCGACCACCTGTAATCCGTTAAGTCCGCATATTTACCTTGATCGATCTGAACTAGCTTCTTATCGTTGATGTCAACGTAGAAAAGGCGCGCTTCTTTGTCGGCAAATAACAACTTCTTGCTGTCGGGAGCCCACACCGGAGGCAAGCGAAACATCTTCCCGTCGTAGGTGATTCGCTGCTCCTGCCCCAAGCCGTCCTGCGGGGTGATGTACAGTTCGTCCTCGCCCGTGCGGTCCGATATGTAGGCGACCCATCTGCCATCCGGTGACCAGGCCGCGTATTTCTCGCGAATACCCGGAGTTCGCGTGAGATTGCGGATGCTGCCTTCCTTCGCAGGCACTGTAAAAATGTCACCCCGGGCTGAAAACACTGCGCGCTTTCCGTCCGGCGAGATATCGAAATCGGTAATCAGCTTGCTGACATTTGCCCAGTGTTTGCGGGCCAAATCGCGGTCGCCGGGAAGGTAAATTGTCAGTTTATGTTCCTTCTGCGTATTCAAATCGAACAAGTACAAATAGCCACCGTTTTCGAATGCGATGGCATCCGGGCCGAGGCTTGGCCAATTCACATCAAAATCTGTGAAATGGGTGAGCTGTTTGATGTCGTGCGAGGTCACGCTGTAGCTGTAGAGATTCAGGCGGTGTTCCGGACCACGATCCGAATCAAAATAAATCGTGTCGCTATGCCACATGGGAAATGTGTCGGTCCATTCCGTGTGAGGCATCTGCTCAATGTGGTTGGCCTTAAGATCGTAGATCCAGATGTCTTGCGCCATGCCTCCGGTGTAGCGCTTCCAGGTGCGGAAGTTTCGGAAGATGCGGTTGTACGCAATGCTGTTTCCATCCGGAGAGTAGGATGTCAGCCCGCCTTTATCCAGCGGAAGCGCCTCCGGCAGGCCGCCGTCGACGCCCACACTATAGAGCCGGCCAAACCAATCATTAAATGTGTCACGTCGGCTCAGGAAGACGATCCGCTTGCTGTCTGGCGTCCAGGTGATGACCTCGTTGTGAATACCCATGCGTTCGTTGAGGTGATCACCGCCGGGGTGAAAGGTCAGCTGTTTGGGATCGCCGCCCTCAGAAGGCATGATGTATACGTTATGGTTGCCGTCATACTGCCCGGTGAACGCGATCCACTTTCCGTCTGGAGAAAATTTCGCAAACAGTTCCTGACCCGGATCGCTGGTGATTCGCTGTGCAGTCCCGCCCTCCCTCGAGACCAGCCACAGATCTCCTCCGTAACTAAAGGCGATTTTGTCCTTAGAAACATCCGGGAACCTGAGCAAACGGCCTTCGAGCAAAGTCTGGGCGAATCCCGAAGTAGCAATAGTCAGAAGGATAATGGCAAGAATGGAACGGAATGGCATAGGAATTCCTCCTTGGACGCACACATCCCTTATAAGCTACGAGCGCTTCGATCCGCCCGCATCATTCTGATCGAGCGATCTGTTCGGGCTGTACGACCAGGAAAGTATTGTTGCCTCTGCGATTAACAAGTTAGGATGAGTATCTGCTTTCCGGCTTGCCCGATCAAACGCTTATAGTCAGCTACGGAGTTTACAGGTTGCCGCTTGATTTGCCCAATCACATCTACACGCTGCAGGCTCGCATCTGCGGCGAATGAATCGTCTGGAACATTAGTGACCACAACACCTTTCACGTCAGAATCTCAGCCCGAGCTGTCGTCGGATATTTGAGGACGAAAGGTCCGCGCTGGTACGGGTGGCACGCCTTCCGCCCCGAGGCCTCTCGACCAAATTGCGCGAACTCGGAATTCCGCATGATGTCATTCAGAGGATTCTGCATCTCGCCGACATTGGAACCACGCAAGAGCACTTTGCTAAGACTCTGCCGAAAGCCGTGCGCAAAGCGATCTCCAAACTCGATCGGAGCTTAACACGGGACAAACCCGGGACAGCCAGAAGGCACACCTCGTAAGTTGTTGAAAATGGGGGCCCCGGGCGGAGTCGAACCGCCGACCAACGGTTTAGGAAACCGCTGCTCTATCCAACTGAGCTACGGGGCCGCTGCGAGTTGGTCCATTATCTCATGTCAATTCCGAGCAACATCTCCTGAACAACCCGGTATAGACAGCCCACTTGGCAAGCCCCCTTTTAACCGGCCCACGCAGGTTTGCCCGACACGCCGCTAATGATTTACCCTCGCCGCAGCCCATGATGAATCCGACTAGAGCCCCCTCGAACATCGCAACAGACCACTTTTCCCACGCCATGCGTCGGGAGATCTACGAACAGCCTCAAGCCATTGCCAAAACTGTAGACCGGCACCTCCAGAACGACATTCTTTTTCCCGGCGCGCTGCATTCGATCGAGAGCGCACTCCTCACTTTCGAGAAACTGATCATCGCCGCCAGCGGGTCCAGCCGGCACGCGGGACTGGCCGGCGAGATCATGATCGAAGATCTTTCCGGCGTCGCCGTCGACGTGGAGTACGCCAGCGAGTACTGCTATCGCTCCACGCACGCCGCGGTTGATCCCATCGTAATGGTGGTCACGCAATCCGGCGAAACTGCGGACACTATCGCCGCACAGCGCGAGGCACTCACCCGCGGCGTCAAGACTATCGCCGTCTCCAACGTAGCAGACGCTACCATTCCTCGTGAAGCGAGTGCCGCTTTGATCACCGGAGCCGGCCCCGAACTCGCCGTGCCCGCCACCAAGAGTTTCACCACCCAGGTCACCGTTCTCTACCTGATGGCATTGTTCCTCGCGCGCAAGCGCGGCCGCATGACCTCCGAGGTTACGCGCTCCTATCTCCATCGGCTCTTACAGCTTCCCGAAGCCATTGACCGCAACCTCCGCGCTTGGGACGATCTCGCCGCCCAATTCGCAGACAAGCAGTATCACGCAGAAAAATTCCTCTATCTCGGACGCGGCATTCACTACGCCATCGCGCGTGAGGGCGCGCTCAAGCTCAAGGAGATCTCATACGCGCACGCCGAAGGTTATCCCGCCGGAGAGCTGAAACACGGGCCGAACGCGCTGGTCGATGAAAAACTTCCCGTAGTTGTGCTAGCCACCTGCGACCGGCACGATCCTGATTCCGTATTGCGCTACCGCCGCACTCTCGAGGTTATGAAGGAAGTTCGATCCAGGCACGGCCGCCTGGTGACGGTGGCCACCGAGGGCGATCGCGAAATCACCAGCATTTCCGACGATGTATTCTTCGTCCCCGCCGCTCCGGAACTGCTGCTGCCGATCGTCGAAGTGATCCCGCTTCAACTCTTCGCCTATTACGTAGCAACGAAAAAAGGTTGTAACGTGGACCGCCCGCGAAATCTGGTGAAGGCGGTGGTCACCGAATAATGTCGATTGTCATCCTGAGGCGACATGCCTTTCGTCGCCGAAGGATCTGGCCGAGCCGCGCGATGTGTCGCGTTCTTTGCGACACAATATGCGCGCGTTAGGCCCGCTTCCTTATCGAACTCATGCCCAACGCCAATCCATCTCACCTCGATCTGCAAGCCACCGCAAAAGAAATCATGCGGCTACACGGATTTCAACCCGACTTCCCTCCCACCGTCCTGCAACAGCTAACGGACCTGCGCGCGCATCCTCCACAAATAGCCTCCGGGAAAGATGTTCGCGACCTCCGAAATCTTCTGTGGTCCTCGATCGACAACGACACCTCCCGCGACCTCGACCAGATCGAAGTTGCAGAGCGTCTGCCCAACGGCGACATGAAGGTTCTCGTAGGCATAGCCGACGTAGACGCGTTTGTCCCTAAGCAAACCGCCATCGATCAGCACGCCGCCAGAGAAACCACAACCGTCTATGCCGGCGTCCGAAATTTCCCCATGCTGCCGGAAGAGCTTTCCACCGGCAAGACTTCCCTGCTCGAAAATCAAGACTGCTTAAGCGTGGTCATCGAATTCGTGGCCGATGCCGGCGGCCACGTCACTTCCAGCGACGTCTATCGCGCCCTGGCTCGCAACCGCGCACAACTCCAGTACAACTCCGTCGGAGCGTGGCTGGAAGGCACAGCAACAGCACCAGCCAAAGTAGCGGCCTCCACCGATCTGCAGGCACAGCTTCGCCTGCAAAACGAAATCGCGCAGAAGCTGAAAAACCAGCGCTTTGCAAATGGTGCGCTCAACCTCCAGACTGACGAACTCCGTCCCCTGATATTGAATGACCAGGTAGTCGACATGGAGAAGCAGCAGAAGAATCATGCCACCGAGTTGATTGAAGACTTCATGATCGCCGCCAACGGCGTGGTGGCGCGGATGCTGGAAAAGGTTTCATCGCTGCGTCGCATCGTGAAACAGCCGGAGCGCTGGGACCGAATTGTTCAACTCGCCGCAACCTTCGGCGAGAAACTTCCGCCCGACCCTGATTCCAAAGCGCTCAACGATTTTCTCCTGAAGCGCAAAGCGTCCGACCCCGATCATTTTGCTGACCTCTCGCTAGCCGTCATCAAGTTAATCGGCCCCGGAGAATACGTCCTCGAACGCCCCGGCGATCCCTCGCCTGGCCACTTCGGTCTTGCGGTTCAGGACTACACTCACTCTACCGCTCCCAACCGCCGATTTCCTGACATCGTGACCCAGCGCCTGATCAAGGCTGTGCTCGCGGGCCAACCCAATCCTTACTCGGAAAATGAGCTCACAGCAATCGCCGCCAACTGCACACAGAAAGAAGATGCCGCGCGCAAGGTCGAACGCGAAATGTCCAAGCGCCTCGCCGCCATCGCCATGCAAAATCGAATCGGCGCGATCTTCGACGCCATTGTCACCGGCGTCACTCCGCATGGAACCTTCGTCCGCGCCCTGCAACCTCATGTGGAAGGATTATTGGCGCAAGGCGCCCAAGGCATCGACGTCGGAGATAAACTCCGCGTCAAACTGATTCGCACCGACGTGCAGCACGGCTACATCGATTTTGCCCGCGCCTAATCGCCAATAGATGGGACGCTCCGTCCCCGACGGATCATCACGCAAGGCAATAGTCCTCAGTAACTTCGCCAGTTACCCTTGACGCAGGAGTTTGTGCGGAGAAAGGGCGGCAGTTTCTTTGCTCAAATGGCGCAATCTCGTTTGCGGCATGATGATCGTCATTGTGCCCTCATCACTCATCGCGCAAGGCACTGGCCGTGCCCTGCTGCACAGTGATGGAGGAACTTGGCTCAATGGAGATCCAGCGCCTGAGACGTCCGCGATTTTCCCCGACTCCCTCGTCCAGACGCAGCAAGGCTACAGCGCGAGAATCGATGCGGAGGGGTCCAGCGTCCAAGTGCGACCCGAAACCGTGGTGCAATTCCAGGGCGACGAACTCACCCTCGACCATGGTCGCCTGCAACTGGATACCGCACGCGAAATGAAGGTGATCATCGGCTGCATCACTGTGAGCCCCATAACTTCAGACCGAACCCAATTACGATGTGACGGATGTCGATGGAAAAGTCAAAGTAGTGGCTTACAAGAATGACGTCAAGATCCAATTACACGGCTCAGCCCTCCGGAGATCAAAAAGGGAACATCATCCGATGTCATCGTAAGAGAAGGCGAGCAGGCAACTCGAGACGAACACTGTGAGGCGCCGATTAAGCCTCCCGAAGGACTGGGCGCCAACGGAGCTATCCTGAACAGCCCTTGGGCGAAGGGCGCTGGAGTCGCCGCGATCGGCGTACTCACCTGCTGGGCTCTATGTCGCGGCGACAATCCCGTCAGCCCTGTCATACCGTAACGCTTCTGGAACTTCTTCTTCTCTAGCTCCCACTGTGCAGACGCTCGATGTCGGCATTCGTGTAAACATGGGTTGCGTGCCGCACCCGTGCTTTGCCATATGCTGCCGCTTCAACCAGAGTCACTCCATAGCCGCGTTCGCGCAGAGCCTGCGCCGTAGTCACCTGCCAGACGCCGGTGTCCAAAATGGTGACAGGAAGTTCATTGCGGGAGGAAAGTTCCCCGCGTGCTCCAGAGAAGCTGATCTCGATCACGTTAACCGGAATCACGCCGTAATAGATAGGGAATAAGTCTACCTGGGGTAGCGCGTCCGGAAAAGGCCGTAAGACGGTCTGATTTTCCGCACCGGCAATCAGGACTCCGGTGGCAGTGTTGGCACCCACCTCAAGCGGTGGTCCAGACAATGATATCGATGGCGTGGAAATCGGCCGTGCGAACAACGGTGAGCCATAGTTCATCAGATACTGCGGGCCGGTGGCAAAGTTTGTGTCCTGTCCAAAAGTCGCTCCCAGGGACGCAAGTACAATCAGCATGCAACAAAAGGAGATGCGCATAACCCCTCCGCAAACCAGTCTGTCGTTAAGATTATGAAATAAATGAGGCCCGTTTCGCCAGAGTCGTTCGGCTCTACTTGCCGCTTCCCGCAGGCGTTTCCGCCCCAGTAGAAGGAAGCGCGGCCCCCCTGCGTCCCGAGCGCAACAAGTAAAGCATGTAGAAAACGATCATCAGATTGCCCACAAAAACGACGGAGCGGAGGATCGTGATGCCACGCATTAGTTCACGGATTTCGAGCGGTATGAGTAGCGTTCCGGATCCGAAGGCGAACCATTCAGCCCACCTGCGTTGCTTCCACAGACCGTAAGCCTCGGCAAAACGAAGGGCGGAATAGGCGAATGCCAGCCGCACTGCCGTCCACAAGCGAGCATCTGTTATGTCGTCGGCAAAATCGAGAAACAGTTGTGCGGAGTGCCGGTCCGTGCTTATGTGCAAGAGTGCCAGCAGGCTCTCTGCGATCACCCAGGCGTCCTTATGCACGAGCAGGATCGCGCTCAAGCCGATCAGAAAAACGAAAATACCTTTGGTGAATTCGAAGGAAGCCACCAACCGCAGGAGACGCCGCTGTGCGGGATGGAGACCGGGTTTCGTTGCAGACGAGGACATGCCGCAGCGCTAACAATGCTCAGGGTACCACGGCTGGCTCGCGGTTTCCTGGCCTTACGTCCGTAACTGGAGAGGATTCGTTCCTAATGGCAAGATCGTGGAAGGCACGGAAGGCATCATGAGAAAGCTTGCAACTCTGCTGATATTATCGGCGCTCGCTACCGCTTCGGCGTGGGCGCAATCATCGGAAATTCCAGCCCCGCAAACCGCCCGGCAGGCATTGATGGAGATGTTCTCCATCAAAACATCAGGAACTTTCGTAAAGCACTTGCCTGTGGCCACTCTCAGCGCGCTGGAGACGTCCGGCGCGCTGAAGACATTGCAGCAGTATTCGATGCTAACCAGCCAATTCCACACGACCGGGAATCAAATCGAAACCTTTGAAACCGGTCCGGTCTTGCTGGCCACAGACGACCCTAAAACTGGTCAGAAAGTTGAGGTCGTTGTCGAAAGTGATTCCCGGCAAGGCGACGACGACAACATCGAACTCTCATTTCGAACCTACAAGGACAAGCAACTCCAACGGACTCCGTTCATGCCTCGCATTACTTTTGCCATGAAAATGGAATCTGGCGTCTGGAAGCTGAACGAGATTCTCGTCACCGTCCGCCTGCCGCTGGCCGATCCTGACTTCCTCAAGAGCCTGACTGAAGGGATCAAGTCACGAACCGCAGCGAGCGCCCCAATTCAAACCCAGAGCCAGCCAGCCCAGAGCCAGCCGGCGATGTTGACTCGAGGCTTTGACGCTTCAATACTGGCGGCAATGCGCTCCATTCTAACTGCCGAGATTGCCTACAGCGCCACGTATCGCCCGGTTGGCTATACTTGTACACTTTTTGACCTGGATGGCTTCGGAGGCGGCGAGCCCAATGAACACCAGGCCATGTTGATCCCCAGCGGGCTTGCCAGCGGGAAAAGGTTCGGCTACGTCTTCACGCTCTCTGGATGCGCGGGAAGACCCGCGACAGGGTTCCGTCTTGCGGCCGCTCCTGGAGGGAACAGCTTCGGGCGTCGCGCCTACTGCGCCGATCAGTCAGGGGCGATCCGCTACTCGACCGATGGCAACCCCGCCACCTGCCTCGCCAGCGGTATTCCTGTGCAGTGATGGTCTCAGCGTTTGCTAGATCGCACCGCGGCGCGCAGCTCATTCACGATTTCCCGGGACGCTTTGATCGCCGCTGCGTGCTGGTTCACATTGAACGATATAGCTCCCACGCGCGCGTGTCCTCCGCCGCCGTAGCGCTCACAAATCTTCGCTAGGTTAACCACCGGCTCTTCCGGGGCCCAGGGATTTGATCCCACTGACACTTTCACGCGAAAGCTGCTTTTGCTGAGTCCCACACTATAAATGGATTCGGGATGCAGGTAGTAAGGAACAAATTTGTTGTAGCCCTCCAAATCTTGGTCCGTGATATCGAAAAAGATCGTGCCATCGGTGCACTCGGCGCGCTGCCTTAGTATTTCGACGGAGATTTCGTGGCGCTTGAGCAACGGCGGCAAAAGCGGAGCCACAAACGGCTCTTCCAGAATGGCAGCCAAGGGCTTGGTCGCGAGAAGAGGAATCAGGTGCGGGACAAATCCCTGATCTGGCGCCGATTCGATAACCATGGTCAACTTCATCGCGGGCGCCTGCATCTCCACCGCCGTCGTGGCGTCGGGATAGAGTGCACCGTCGATGACGTCGGTCCAATGAACGAGATCGGTCACCGAAGCGGGATCGAATCCAAAACGCTGCTGCCCGATCATGGCAATAAAACTGGTGCAGGACTTAAAGGCCGGGTCGTAGAACTTCCGGTTGCTCTCGTCACGCTCAAAGTGAGCGGCGTCTGCCGAAGAAAGAAACGCGCTCTCATGATGATCGAACCACCAGGTGATCTTCCGCGAACTCGAATATTTGAAATCGACGATGGCATTTTCGTCGCCGTCGAAGTGAGATTCGTCAAAGAGCGCTCCGGCGCGATGCAGCAGGCCGGAAAACTCAAACTCAACATCGCTGCGAATGCGCTCGCGGTAGAAGCGGGAGAAGAGCGCTGCCGACGATGCTCCATCGAAACACTTATCGTGGTAGAAAACCTTGACTTTCAATCCATTCCCCAGTTGCCCAAAATTTCCGCTACCCGCGTCGCCCACAAGTCGACACAAATCAGCTGCGGAGTAAAAGCTAATAGGAATGACAGCTTAGGGAAGGAAAGTCAAGGGCTACAGGTTCCAACTCATGTCGGACCCCGCACGCGCTCACTAACGGAGGCTAGCTTTGTTCTTCCACACATTCCCAGCGGTTGAATTTTCCACTAGCCACCGCCTATCCAGCCTGCTTTTCCGCCAGGTCGCCGATCACGGGCAGCTTATACATTTGGCCCTGATTTGCCTTCAGCAGCAGAATGATCCAGATTATGAAACCGACGAGGGCAACCAGCGGCCACACCAACACGGTGAGGAAACCTAGAAAAGGGAAATGAGCCACCATGCGCAACCCGATCCACAAAATCCACCAAGCTATATTGAAGAATATGCACTGCCATGCGTGAAACCGGACGAAACGGCTCTTGTTGTATGGCTCCACTACGAGAAAGACAATAGCCGGGATTATGGTCACATAGGCCAGCACCCCAGCCACGTTATCGGCGAGTCCCGAACCCGTGCTGGCGATTACGGGCGCGGTTGCGGTCCGCCCGCTGCACGCTGGGCACACGGTCGCACCATCGGCAATCTGTGCGCCACACATATTGCAAAACGCCATTGAAGACCTCCGTTTCTTAGTTGTGGCCGCGCGAACGCGTCCGGGCGACGTTGCGGCAAAATACCAGAAAGCGGCTTGTGAAGCAAACAATAACGTGGCCGGCAGTGGCCCAACATGAGCCTAGCCCGCAGCTGCTTGCTGTTCCGCAAAGTCGCCCACCAGCGGTAGCCTGAACCTCTCACCCTGCAGCGCTTTGACCACCAGCACCAGCCAAATCACGAAGAACCCGATCCCCACCACCATGGAAACGAGCAGCACCAGCAATTGACCCACCACTGGGACAAAGAACAGCACGAAGCCGACAACCCTGAGCGCCGCACCAATCACCAACCCCGCCAGCCACAATCCGATGCACTGAAAGGAATGAAAACGCACGAAACGGTTCTTGTTGTAGGGTTCGACGAGGAGAAAGATGATCGCCGGGATAATTGTGCAGTAGGCTAGTGCGCCAGCTATTGTTTGCGGTAGCGCACCCACTTTGCCTTGCACGCGCTCGACCGGGCGCATGGCACGGCCGCAGCCCGGACAGAATGCAGCGGCATCGGGCATGGATGCGGCACACTCGGGGCAGGAAATGGACATGAGCTAGAGTAACCCGTTGCCGCGCGCGTTACCAGAACCCAGTAGATCGAGCGAACTTGTATTTCTCCCCGTGCCAAGCTGAAAAGTCCGATATAATTCCTCTTCCAAACTCAATGGACTTCGATCAGCTCATTACATTTCTGGAAGTAGCCCGTCAACGCAGCTTTTCTCGCGCCGGAGAGAAAGTATTCCGCTCGCAATCAGCGGTCAGCGCACAGATCCGTCAACTGGAACAGGAATATGGCGACCGCCTCTTAGACCGCTCCGGCAAAACCGTTAAGCTGACTCCGGCTGGTCAAATCTTCTACGAATACGCCTTGCGCCTGAAGAGCCTGCGGGATGAATCCCTCGTAGCCGTTGCTGACCACGGCCAAACACCCCGCGGAACGCTTATGGTCGGCGCCAACGAAGCGACGTGCCTTTACGTTCTTCCTGAGGTCTTCGGGGAGTACTGTCGCCACTATCCCGATGTGCAGATCAGCATCTATCGCAATTTCACTTACAAGATCGTCGAGAAGCTTGAGAATGGGTCCCTGGAGGTGGGTGTACTTAGCTTGCCCATTCAGTCGCCCAGCTTGAAAATTCAGCCTATCTTCCGCGACCGGTTGATGCTGATGGTAAGTCCCAAGAACCCGCTCGCGAAGATGAAAGCGGCCCACGTCAGCGAAGTTGTGAAACACCCACTGCTTCTTCCCAAGACCGGCCACACGCGCAGGTTGCTGGATAAGCTTTTCCGAGAGTACAACTCCGAACTCAAAGTCAGGATGGAGCTGCCAAGTATAGGGATGATCAAGAGTTTTGTCGCTGCCGATCTTGGTATCTCGCTGATCAGCGCATCATTTGCGCGCGACGAAGTGGCGGCGGGGCGGGTGAAGTTGATTGAACTCGAAGGCGCGGAACTGTGGCGCGAACTGGGACTAGCCTACCGGCGCGATCGTACTCTCTCCGTCGCCGCAAAAGCATTTATTACGGTTTCGCGGCAATTTGCGACTCATCCCAAAAAGACAGATCCACCGGCGAGCGCCTAGTCGCTAGGCAGTTTTCGGTCCGCGCCCTTTCACACTCTGAACGACGGTCGCGGGCAGCTGCAGCACGCGAATCATCGAATTGCTCTTCGTTTTGACGCGGACAGCAATGCCGTCATCTTCCGGGAATGGGTCTGAAACCACTTCGAATTCCTCGCCATAGAGCCGAATGCGGCCCGAGACGCCATAACCAAGATGTTTAACGTGGGCACAAATTTCAGAAGCAGAGGGGGTATCAAGATTAGGACTGGTCATGATAACTCTATTATAGTCCTCCCATTGTCCTGTGTGCGCCGCGCTGGTGCCCCTCTTTACAGAGTCGGCTATTACCGTCTCAATCCCATTCCGTTTATCCGGCACTTCCGCCACTGTGCCGTAGTATCCTCGCGAGGAATAAAGTAGTTAGTCACTCGATCGGCGAAAGGACCGCGCCCCTGTGCCGCAAAACGAAAAAGCCGGCTACAATCGTTTCCTCCTGCTCGTAGCGGGTTTGGGAGGATTGCTCTACGGCGTGGATGTCGGCATTATTGCCGGGGCTCTCCCGTACCTGGAAGCCACTTCCGGTTTGAATGCGGGACAGCTTTCCATAGTCGTTGCAGCTGTACTCCTTGGCAGCGTCATATCAACTTTATTTGCCGGCACGCTCGCCGACTGGATGGGACGCAAGCTTTTGATGACCCTCAGCGGTGTGCTCTTTGTCATCAGCATTCCTGTAATCGCTCTCGCGCACGGCTACGAGCCGCTGGTTCTCGGCCGCCTCCTGCAAGGCATTAGCGCCGGCTTAATCGGTGTCGTCGTCCCGCTCTATCTGGCAGAGTGCCTGGCGGCAACGAATCGCGGAAAAGGCACCGGCATCTTTCAATGGCTGCTGACCCTTGGGATCGTGACCGCTGCTGTCGTCGGAATGTTTTTCAGTATTCGCGTCGAAGAGGTCGCCAAGCTAGGCGATCCCGCCCGCCTTTTCGCCTTTAAAGACACAGCATGGCGCAGCATTTTCTGGGTTTCTCTGCCGCCTGGCATTTTGTTTGTCATCGGCAGCCTCATGGTCGCAGAGTCTCCTCGATGGCTGTTTCGACGTGGCAAACGCGATGCCGCCTACGCCTCTCTTCTTCGTTCTCGCACCACGCAGCAGGCCGCCCTCGAACTCGCGGAAATGGAGCTGGCTGCTGCCGCGGAGAAAGCGCAGACCCCAACCGGAACAAAAGTTAAAGAATCGCTCCTGCGCCGAAAATACGTGATCCCGTTCGTGCTGGCCTGTGTGATTCTCGCGTGCAACCAAGCCACCGGCGTCAACTCGATCATTGGCTACAACGCCAACATTCTTCTGCAGAGCGGTCTGTCCGATGTCCAGGCTCACTGGGGTTATGTGCTTTTCACCATCGTGAATTTCTTGATGACCATTGGCGGCATCGTGCTGGTCGATCGCAAGGGACGCAAATTCCTGCTATCCCTCGGCAGCGCCGGCATTATCGTGTCGCTTCTCTGTACCGGGATACTTTTCCGTCGTACTGAAATCCTGCGCGTGGATTCCCGCACTGCGGTTCAATCCATGGTCAATGCCGATCAGAAGGTCGTGATCCGTTACGACGAGAAGACTGCGAATACACTCCTGGCCGCCAGCGTCAACGCTGATACTGGCAAGGCCATCGCCATCCGCAATCGACCCACATCGCTGATCATCATCTATTCCTGCGGAGACTTCCGCGGCGCCACCAAAGTAGTGCGCTCCGACGACCTGGCTGCCAAGCCCATCGAGATCACGCGCGAAAGTTGCCTGCCGGTCAACAAAGTGGTGGCTTTTTTCTCCAACCCATTCAGCAATCTTGACGCCTCGCGCGACGCTCCGCTAAGGATCGACAATGCACTGATCAGCCCGGTTCCGAGCACCCATAATGGCTGGACGGTAGCCGTCACTCTTTTTGTATTCATGGCGTTCTTCGCAATCGGTCCCGGCGTGTGCGTGTGGCTCGCCCTCTCGGAGTTGATGCCGACACGCATTCGTTCCAACGGTATGAGCATCGCCCTGCTGATCAACCAGGCCGTCTCGACCGGCATTGCCGCCACCTTCCTGCCGACCGTTGGCAAATTCGGCTACTCCACTATGTTTTTTGCCTTCGCGGCGTGCACGGTGATCTACTTTCTCACCGCCGCTTTCTTCCTTCCCGAAACCAAAGGTAAGACTTTGGAAGAAATCGAAGCTTATTTCGAAGGGCACACCCAAGAAGCCCGGCCTCGCAACTGCTTGAACCAAAAAGACGTGTGACGATTCACTACACTCTAGTGGGGGCCCATGGCACGAGGGTGCCATTTACCAAATCCAGGCCGTACCCTATGCTCCTGAGTGAGCAGCACTTGGGGGAGGGCTGATCAACAGACGTCCCAGGACTCAAACTAGAGTCTGGGGCGTTTTGTTTTGCGCTTGAATTTCTGAAGCCTCCGATTCCACTTGACCTGCAATTTTCCAGGCACTAGCCTATAAACGGTCGATCATTCCAGGGGCCAGCCTCAAAGAGGACCTAACTCCTTTGGATTGAAGCTTTTGCCCGCAAGCTGTTGCAGCTCTTAGATTTTTTGCAACCCTTGACGCTAACTCCATGATTCCAATAGACCGGGGCGGAGAGGGGGATACCCCCACCAGCCGAGATTCCCATATCGGGAGTTGCAGCGAAAAACTGACCAAAGTTCATTACCGTAGAAGCGCGTCCTGCCAAGTTCCCTTCTGGTTCAAGCTTCAGCCAAGCCTTAGCCCAACGATATTCCAGGCATCCAAAATCTTATGAAACACCGGCTCATCTCCACCATCGCTGCCAGCATTCTCCTTATCGGCACGCTCACCATCACTCAATTGGCTTCCGCTGACGCCCTGCGCGGAACGCTCGTGCACGAAGAAACCATCCGCGTCGCGCCGAGCGCGGACGCCGCCAGAGTCGGCGAAGCCAATCGTGGAAACGAACTCATCATTATCGACACCAGCCGTGACTGGGTTCACGTGGAAGCGATTCTGCGCCCGCCCAGCAACGAAGAGGGTGCGACCGAAGATGAAGCCGAAGGCAAGACCATCACCGGCTGGGTTCCAAAGCAAGCGCTAATCAGCAGTACTACTCAAGACGGCGACAGAATCATCTTCGGCGAGGCGGCTGACTCCGAAGACCAGGCCAGCCGCCGCCGCGGCCGCCGCGATGCCGCGCAAGACGCAATGCGCCTTTATTACCGCGTGTATGATCTGATGCCCGCGTCGCCACTGGCCGCCGAGGCGCTTTATCGTGCGGCAGACATCCGCTGGCAAATCGAGCGCTCCGATATCATGACGCGCCCTTCCGCACGCGCACGCGAATCTTACATGCGCGGCCAGATGAAAGAAGACTGGATGAAGCTAGTGATCAAAAAGTATCCCACGACAAAATGGGCGGACCTCGCTTCTTTTCGCCTGATCGAAAACAAGCTCTGCGGCGACTGGGAAGGCTTGACGAAATGTCCGGACAAAGAAGCCGACCTCTACGAGAACTACGCCAAGGAGCACCCGCAATCTCCAGCGGCCGCGGAAGCGTTGTATAACGCCGCCTGGCGCCGTGCTGCACTCATCGAGATTTACAAGAACGAACCTAATCAGAAAAAATCCGCGGAATCCAAGGACCGCGCCCTGTCGCTGGCCCAGAAACTCGTCAGCCAATATGGACAAGGCGATTGGGCCTTGCGCACCGAGCGGCTGATCTTCTACATTCAACAGGGCATTCCAACCTTCGGAAACGCGGCGGACTAATTTGCCCATCTATCAAGCTGTAGTTCTTGCCATCATTCAGGGCTTGGCGGAGTTCATCCCGGTCTCGAGTTCAGGACACCTCATCATCGTGCGGCGACTGCTGGGCTGGAACGAATTGTCGCCCGCGCATGAGCTCACATTTGACGTCGCCTTGCATTTCGGAACCCTGCTGTCCGTGCTCTTCTACTTCCGCCGCACCTGGTTTCAGATTATCCGCGCGGCTCTGGGAGGAAAAATCGTGCGCTTTTCCGAGGCGGGCGGCTCGGACGAGAACCTAACCCTCCAGGAGCGAAAGGACGAACGCATGCTTCTGTGGTTTCTGGCTCTGGCGACGATTCCGGGAGCCATTGCGGGCAAACTGCTCGAGCATTCTGCCGAGGATTATTTCCGCGAACACATCGTACTGATTGCGGCAGCTTTGATCGTAGTTGCGCTTCTCATGTGGCTGGGAGAGAAAGTAGGCAAACGGGAGAAACCACTGACTCGCATTTCTTTCGTCGATTCGCTGACCGTGGGCGTGGCGCAGGCGTTTGCCCTGGTCCCGGGCGTTTCCCGATCCGGCTCAACCATCACCGCAGGTTTGTTTCGCAACATGACTCGGGAGGCGGCAGTTCGCTTCAGCTTTCTGCTCTCCACTCCGATCATTGCCGGAGCTGCGCTGCTGAAGGCGCACGAGCTTCGCAAAGAAGGCCTACCCGCCGGGATGCATGCGCCTTTCTTGGTTGGCATTCTCGTCTCCGCGATCGTCGGTTACGCCACCATCGCATGGCTCATTCGGTATCTCCAGTCCAATAGTCTGCGTGTTTTCATCGTATACCGCATTGTGTTTGGAATAATCGTCGTCGCTCTGGCGTATATGTGGCACCTCCAATAAGCAGGCAGACACCCCACGTATTCGGATTGACGCAGCCGGGCGTAATACGGCGTCAGACGCGACAATTCAGCTGGGAAGCCAACTGTACACTCCCGGCAAATTCCGACATTGCGGCAGCCGCTCCTTCTTGGCATAATGATGAGGCTCTGGCCGATTTGCGCCACGGGACATTTACGCGTCCGGTGTAATAACGGCCCACATGCATTTTCTGACAAGCATCTTTGTCCCCACGGGTAACCGGCGGCTGAATGAGCTGATCGGTTTTCTGCTGTGCGTCTCTGCGCTCCTCCTCTTCCTCGCGCTAGCCTCGTATTCGCCGCTCGATCCTTCGTTGAACAGCGCCTCCGTTCTGACTGGCACGCACGCTGCCCGCAACTGGATCGGCGTGGTCGGAGCGCTGATCTCGGACCTGATGCTGCAGTTCTTTGGCGTCGGAGCATTTCTGCTGCCAATTTTTCCTGCCATGCTTGGGCTGCGCTGGTTTGCTTCCCGAAAGATTCAGTCTCCCATAGCGAAGAGCCTGGGAGGAATCTGGCTCGTTATGTTCGTCCCTGCACTGCTGGCGCTACTGCCGGGCAATATCCGCTGGCTGCACGTGATGCCCGTTGAAGGCCTTCTGGGCCGAGTTGTTGGCGATGTGCTGATCCATTACCTGAACCTGGCCGGCGCGTACATCGTTTGCGCGAGCGTGCTCGCGGTTGCGCTGTATCTTTCGACGGCGTTCTCGTTTTCTTCGATCCAACTGTGGGTTCCGACGAGGTTCGCTTTTGTAACCGCGTTGTGGAATCGCTATCTGGATTGGCAGGAAGAGCGCGCCAAGAAACGTCAGCAGAAAGAACTGGACAAGCGCCGGGTTTCCAAGCTGCAGGTGAAAACGCAGTTGATTCCATCGCGGCAAACGGCTCCTGCCGATCCATCCGTGCAGGCCAGAGTTGCGCCAGAGCCTCGCCGCACAGGCATCGAGCGCATGCTTGACCCTGAATCCACGGAGGTGGTGACGAACGGACTCGCGACGACGGGCGGAATTCTGCCTGAATCTTTGGCCGCGGTTGAATCGCCGGCGAATCCGGAAGTCACCCAGCGCGCCGACAGCGATCACAAGGCAAAGACGACCATGCCACGAATTGCGGGCGGCTACAAGTTGCCGTCGAGCAGTTTGTTGCAGCGCCCTGATGAACAACAAGCCGTGGATGCCGACGAACTCAAGCTTCTGGCGCAGGTGCTGACCGAGAAATATGCCGAATTCGAAGTGCATGGGCAGATCACGCAGATCAATCCTGGTCCGGTGGTCACGACGTTCGAGTTCAAGCCCGACGCGGGAATCAAGTACAGCCGCATCACGAACCTTACGGACGATCTCTGTCTCGCATTGAAGGCCGAAAGCATTCTGATCGAGCGCATGGCCGGGAAATCGACTGTTGGCATTCAAGTACCGAATCGCGAGCGGGAAATCATCTGGCTGCGGGAGAACATCGAATCGCAGGAATTCATGGGCTCGAAATCGAAGCTGACGATGGCGATGGGCAAGGACATCAACGGGCGCATCGTCACGGCTGATCTCAATGGCATGCCGCACCTACTGATCGCCGGATCCACAGGTTCAGGCAAGAGCGTGGCCATCAACGCTTTCATCATGTCGATTTTGTACAAGGCGACACCGGAGCAAGTGCGCTTGATTCTGGTGGATCCGAAGCGGCTGGAATTGGGCAACTATGAAGGGGTGCCGCACCTGTATACGCCGATCATCACCGAACCAAAGCTGGCGGCAAACGCGTTGCGCAACGCCGTGCGCGAAATGGAGCGTCGGTTGAAGCTGCTGGCGGCAAAAGGCGTGCGGAATATTGACCAGTACAACCGGCTCTTCGACAACGGCGGCACACCAAGCTTGTTTGAGGAAGATTCGGACGACAAGCCGATTCCTTACATCGTGATCATCATTGACGAATTGGCCGACCTCATGATGCTCGATTCGAGCAATGTGGAGGAATCGATTACGCGTCTGGCGCAGATGGCGCGAGCTGTAGGCATTCACCTGGTGCTGGCCACGCAGCGTCCGTCGGTCGATGTGATTACAGGATTGATCAAGGCGAACTTCCCGGCGAGAATTTCTTTCCGCGTGGCGACGAAGGTGGATTCGCGAACAATTCTGGACGCTAACGGAGCAGAAGCTTTGCTGGGCAAGGGCGACATGCTCTACCTGCCTTCTGGATCCGCGCGCGTCCATCGATTGCATGCACCGCTGGTTACGGAAAAAGAAATCGCGGCTGTGGTGGAATTCTGGAAGCAGCAGGGCTCGGCGGAATACCAGCAGCAATTTCTGGAAGCTCCGAAAGAGGAACGGGAGGCCACTGTCAGCAGCGACGGCGTTGGGGGATCGGAAGGCAGCGAGGAGGATCCTCTTTATCAGGATGCGGTGAAGTTGGTAGTAGAATTTGGAAAAGCATCCACTTCCCTGCTGCAGCGCAGGTTGCGCATCGGTTATGGGCGCGCCGCGCATCTCATCGATCTTATGGAGCAGGATGGCATTGTCGGTGCCGCGGATGGTCCCAAGCCACGCGAAGTGTTGAAGCGTCCCGACTGGATTTCTGAAATTGAGGAGACGATGCGTTAGGTACCCTGCGGGGTTGAAAAGTGCGTTATGCCGAAACGCAATCTCCGAGTACTCAAATGGGTTGGGACTGTACCCGCGATTGCAGTCTGCACGAACTGCAATCGCGAGTTTAGGGTTCCGCTCATTGAGTTGAAACGCGTAGCCGCTGCACAGGAAAACCTGAGGTTCCAATTTGCCGAGCACCAATGTCGGAAAAATGAACCGCCAGAGTCAGGATGTTGATTTTTTGTCTGGCGGTTTTGCGTTGTGTGTCCAGCCATATGCTGCTCTCGCGCTTCGAAGAGACGATTGATTTCGCTCACCAGTTCCAAGAGCTTCTGCGGATCCTGCGCAATGGACCTTGGCGAGTGGAGCAGCAGGAACTCTGTCAGCGAGCTTCAAATTTTCGCCAGCGGCGAACATTAAACACGTAGAGGCCAATGCAGAAAAGATTTGCAGGAATGAAACCGAATTGTGCTGTTCGGAAGCCGATCAGGCAAATGACTACGCTATTGACCGCCGCGAGGATCCAGCCTTCCCAACAACGACGGCCCACCAGGATGGTCGAAAGAACCGTAAGCACGCAGGATAAGAAATCAAGTCTGAAAAACACCGGGGCCCTCCATGAAATGAGTATGCAGCAGCATTTGCCGATTTGCTGTAATCATGCGCACGAGCGGGGTTACGAAAGGCATCGTCTGAAATGACGAGGCACGCTCGGAAAGATTTCCGTCAGCCAGGAGCGGACCGATGAAAATCCTTACCGAGTACTTGAAGTTCCATACCAAAACACACCGGGCGTACGTTCACATGACGCCTCAGGTGGAAGAAATAGTGCGCAAGAGCGCAGTCAAGGGAGAAATGGTGCTGGTTTCCGCCATGCACATCACGGCGGGCGTATATGTGAACGACAATGAGAGCGGACTCATCGAAGACACCGATCAGTGGTTGGAACATCTGGCGCCGTTTCGCAAAAACTACAAACACCACGAAACGGGCGAGGATAATGCCGACTCGCACTTGAAGGCCCTACTGATTCATCACGAGGTGATTGTCCCGATCACAGGCCGCAAACTTGATTTAGGGACGTGGCAGCGAATCTTCTATGCGGAATCCGATGGGCAGCGGGACAAGCGGTTAATCGTGAAAGTGATGGGGGAGTAGAAGCAGTTGCCGTGTCCAGTTGCCAATCCGGTCTGTTCAGCGCTAGTACAAATATTGAGAGTGGCGTAGCCTCTTGCCCGCGGAATGACGAATCCGTACTATCGAGGGCTGCGACTATCGCCTTGCAAAGTCGCGCCCTGGAGGAACGATGAGTGAAGAGCTGCAAGAATTGCAGGAACACGCCGAACACGCGCGCGAGAATCCCAGTGTGGCTCCGGTGTCGCTAACGATGGCCGTGCTGGCTGTGCTGGTGGCCGTGGTGTCGCTGGCGGGACACCGAGCGCACACCGAGGAGGTCGTCAACCAGGCGAAGGCATCCGATCAGTGGGCATATTACCAGGCTAAGAATATTCGAGAGCACGAGGATCAGTTATTTGCCGACCTAAGCTCGGCCGTGGCCAGTAAAGACTCTGGTGCCATGGACAAATTCCGCGATAAGTATGCGCAGGAAGCAGAGCGCTACAAGCATGAAAAGGGAGAGATTCAGGATGCGGCGAAGGAACTGGAGCGCGAAGTCACCCTGGAAGAAAAGCGGGCGGACCGTTATGACCTGGCAGAGGTATTTTTGGAGATTGGTCTGGTGATTACCTCGATCACCTTACTCTCCGGAAGACGAATCTTCTGGTACCTGGGGATTGTATTTGGCGTGGCGGGAGTGGTGGTGGCTGTTACGGGACTAATGATCCACTGATCCGCGGGTGTTCAGGGCAGGAATGCTTTCATGCAGAACAGGCTGCCGCCGGACTTCTCGAACTCCGAAGTGTCGATGACAACCGGAGCCAGGTCTTCCTCATGCAGAATGGATTCGAGATGCGGCGTAATGTAAGGAGTTAGATACCTTCCGTTGATGACGATGCCATTGCCCATAAATTTGTGAGCCTCGTCGGCGGTGAGTTCGTAAACACGCTTCCAGAACGGGCGCAGGACAGCGAGCGATTGGGCTGCGTAGGCGCCGGGATAGATGAGAACAGCGTCGTTGTTTAAAGGACAGAAACAGGTGTCAAGGTGATAGCAGTAGGGGTCCACGAGATGGAGAGGAACGACCGGGATCTCCAACTTTGACATGGCGTTGCGAAACTTCTCGACGCCGGTCCGAGCCGAACGAAAACCATAGCCGGCATAGATGCGGGACCAATCCGGGTGCCAGAGGAGGTCGCCATGACCTTCCAGGTGGTCGTCACCGAGATTGACTTCGATGATTTTGAATCCGCGCTGGCGGTACCAGTCCACATAGTGTGGAACCTCGCGCTGGCGTGAAGAATACACCATCCTGCTAGGCACGATGAACCTGCCGATACCCTTGTGAAAACCTAGAAAGACCTGGTTGGCAGCGAAGACCATGTCCTCACGTCCCGGGGCCGGATCGATGGTTTCGACCTGACATCCGGCCTCTTCCAAGGCGGAACGAAGAGCGTCCCATTGCTGCTGAGCCTTCGCACGATCAATCGAAGACTTTCGGGCCATGAAGGCATTCTTCACGTCAACAACGTCGAAATAGGCAGGAGGACATAGAAGAACTTGCTTTGGCATTCGTAGAAATGGTAGCGACGAAGGCGTGAGGACGCAAGGCACGGGAGAGACGACACTTTGTCAGGGTGCCGATGCGTCGGCACCAGAGCGGTCCGAGTCAAGCACGGAAAATTGGAGAGAACGGAATAAGAATCTTTAAGAATGATTGGCATGTCGGATGCAGTGGTTATGGAAATCTAGACGGGGAGAGATTAGGGCAACTATGCTCAGCCACTACGCAAACTCACAGTGCTCAAAACCATTCCTGCGCCTTCGTGAGGGCAGGCTATTTTTGGTGGAGACACCTGGTATGACGAGACAAGGACGGCTCACCATCCCTAACATTCCCTTGTTGCGGAAACCTCCGCAGCGGGTGGAGCACTTCTGGCTGTGTGACCGGTGTGCGTCGGTGTGGACATTGATTCAGAATGGGACCTTGGGGATCGCATTGGTCCCGCTCGCCCAGACAGCGGTGACGGGAGGGGAGAGTCAGCAGAAAGCTTATAGGGAGGTCACTTAGCGCCGAGCGATGGGACGCTGGCTGATCCGTTGGCAGGGCCAGAGCCGTTGGGATACGAGAGCGATCACTTTCTCCCGATGGCGAGAATGTGGGAGCTTGCGCCAAGCAGGGCGGGCTCGTGTTCCACTTTGCGCAGCGCGGCGAGCAGTCGCTCCCGCTGCTGTGGGACGTTCCATAGGTGAGCGAAATCCCGAGCCAGCCAGCCGGATCCCTCGACGGCGACAAGTTCGACCAGATCAAAGCCCGCGTCGGTGAGTTCGCCGGCAAGTTCGTCCGGGAGGTGAAAAAAGGCGTCGGTAAAGTAGTTGAGATTGCCGGTAGGATTGCGATGCTGGCCTTCGGCCAGATCACGTTCCAGGATGGGGGCAAATTCCGGCTGGTCGAAGAATCCGTTAGATAGAGAATCCAGCAGCGATGCAAAGCGGCTGATACCGGCTCCCCATACCAAACCTCCGTCGCGAAGGACGCGATGGGCTTCGCGCAACGCAGTGAGGCGGTCGTCCCGTTTTGTCAGGTGATAAAGAGGACCCAACAGCAAAACTGCGTCAGCGCTCTGGCTGGAGTGCGGCAGCTCACGGGCATCTCCCAGCGTAGCGGAAGTTAGCGGATGGTTGGGTTGTTGGGTCGATGAGGCGCGCGCCTGTTCGACGTGATTGGGCACGGGATCGATCAGATGAACCTCATGGCCGAGTGAGGCCAGCCAGCAAGCGTAGGCACCAGCGCCGCCGCCTACATCAAGGATCGTAGTCGGCGCAGGAGGAAGGTGACGAAGAATCAACTCCTGTGTGCGGGCATATTCGAGTTGAAACCATCCGGTGCCAAGACGCGAGGCCTCATCAGCCGCGGTATAGTACCGCATCATTTCGTGGACGGAAGTGTCGGCCATCGCTGAGGGCTCCTCTAGGTGCCACCGGCGCGGCGGTGGGGAGCACGGTAGCCCATACCCATGGAGATGTGGCGGGCGGCATCCTTGAGCCCTTCCACGATGCGCGGCATGGTCTGTGGGCTGACTTGTTGAGTCGTGCCACTCAGGCCCAGGCCGGCTTCGATCAACCCGCGGTCATTAAAGACGGGAGCTCCGACACAACGAGCTCCGAGGTTATTCTCTTCGTCGTCGACGGAATAGCCTTGGCTGCGGACTTTTTCCAATTCTTTGAGCAGACGCGGCAGGGTTGTAATCGTTTTGGGCGTTCGCTTTTCCATGCCACTCTTACGCAGAATCTGCTCCAGGCGGTCTTGTGTGATATGCGCCACCAGCGCCTTACCCACGCTTGTGGCATGCACTCGCATGCGGCGACCAACCCAGGTGTCCATTCTGATAAAACCCTCAGGCTCAACCTTTTCAATGTAGACGGCGTCGGGGCCATCCAGAATTGCGAGGTGGCAGGTGAGGCCAGTCTGGTGAGTGAGATGGCGCATGATGGGCAGGGCCACACCGCGCACATCGAGTCCGCTGAGAGCGCCACGGCTAAGGCTCAGGATCTTTAATCCAACTCGGTACTTACCCGACTCCTCATCGCGAGTCAAATAACTCTGGGTCTCCAGGGTACGCAGGATGTAGCTGGCGGAACTCTTTGGAATCTGGAGTTTACGGCTAATTTCGGCGTTGCTCAAACCCTCGGACTCCTGGGCTACCGCTTCCAGCATGGCCAGAGCACGTTCGACGGCGGCGGACGGGGACTCGGGCGAAAGAGACATCTCAGCTTTATGGTAACAAACTGTAGTCGGACAACAAAATGAATATATGTTCATCATATTGAACATTCGCATTGACCGGATGAGGAAGATACCATACGCTTCGCCAGTATAGTGAATGCATGTTCATTATCGTGAACACAGATAATGACGCCATTTTCGTTGGAGAACGTAACGATGTCCATTACGGCCGCATTACCAGAGACTGGCAGCTCGCTCAACCCGAGCAATAGCGCGCCGCCGCGCTTTGATCCGAAGACGGATCTGCCAGGCGGGTTCTGGAACTTTTTCCTGCCACTGCACCAGATTTTTACTCCGCGGCAGCAAGAACTGGCAGTCCGTCGGGCCGAGGTATTGCAATCGGCGGTGGACGGCAACAAACCGTGCGCAATGGCTGGAAGATCGCACTGCCGGCCTGGTGCCAGGACCAGCGAAACCAGATGACGGGGCCTGCTGACGATGCCGAGCTTTGCGTCAAGATGCTGAACTCAGGTGCTCCCGGCGTGATGCTGGATCTGGAAGATTCTTGCGTGAACGATCGGACTCATCACCACACAGGCGTGGCCAACATTCTGGCTTGCCTGCGCGGCGAACTGACTTACTACGATAAGAAGCGGCTGCGGACGGTTGCGATCCAGGCGAGCAGCACGGTGATTTTCACACGCCCGCGCGGCCTGCATCTGAATCAAGCGGGACTGATTGCGGACGAAATGAAGCACAGCGGATGCTTCAATGCCGTAGGATCAACTCCAAAGAAAACGCGTGCTACGTCGAACAAAGACGCGGAAACCACCTACGCGAGCTGATGCCGGAGATCTGTCATCACCGGGGCATGCTGGCCATTGGGGGGATGACTGCGTTGTATCCGAGCCGCGAAGATGCTGAGTTGAATGCCCGCGCTCTCGCCGTTCTCGAGAAGGACAAGAAGAACGAAGCCGATTACCTCATGGATGGAGCGTGGACAGGACATCCGGACCAGAACACGATTGCGGTGGAGCAATTCCCTTACCCAAATCAGATTCATGCACGTCCGAAGAATGCGAGCCGCTATCCCGATTTGCGGCCTGTGCCTACAGGCGTCGGCGTACGCACTGTCAAAGGAACGCGCGCTGCCGTGCGGACGGTAATCCGATACCGTGACGGAGTGCTGCGCGGAAATGGCTCCAGCCTGCTCGATGGATACATGGAGGATCTGGCCACTGACCGCATCTACCGGCTGATGATTGCACAACGGGTGCGGCATCGCGATCTCGTCAGCATCGAGGACGAGCAGGGTCGAAACGTCGAGCACACGCCGGAGTTTGTCACGGGGCTGTTCGATGAGGAACTCGATCGCCTGCTGCGCGAACTTCCAGCAGCCGCGGGCGAAGAAGAAAGAAAAAGATTCCGCCGTGCGCGCGAGCTAAGTGAAGCGATGATCGTGAACGGAGAATTCGACCCAGTTTGACCGGACACAATTCGATCGGCCCGAGCCCAACCAACTTACCAGGAGAAAATACAAAATGCCCACGAAGTATAACGGAAGCAAGAATGCCCAACAGCGCTCCACTGCACCAATGATGAGCGACGAAGAGAGAACAGCGCAGCAGGCACTAGCACAGGAGTGCATGGAATACGAGTGGGTGACTAACCCCCGATGGAAGGGCGTGGAGCGCCCGTACAAAGCTGAGGATGTGCTGCGTTTGCGCGGCTCGATTCATGTTGAGCACTCGCTGGCCCGCTTGGGGGCGGAGCGGTTCTGGGAACTGCTGCAGAGCGAGCCCTACGTCAACGCGCTGGGTGCTGTGACGGGCAACCAGGCGGTACAGCAGGTCCAAGCCGGGCTGAAGGCAATCTATGTAAGCGGATGGCAAGTCGCAGCCGATGCTAACAACGCAGGCCAGATGTATCCCGACCAGAGCCTGTATCCGGCGGATAGTGTTCCCAACCTTTGCCGCTGCATCAACAGCGCGCTGCAACGGGCCGACCAGGTTCATCACGCAGAGGGCAAAGTTGCCCCCGGGCAAACCTGGTTTGCGCCGCTGGTGGCCGACGCAGAAGCCGGGTTCGGCGGAACCCTGAATGCGTTCGAACTGATGAAAGGGATGATCGAGGCGGGTGCGGCCTGTGTGCACTTTGAGGATCAGCTTTCATCCGCGAAAAAGTGCGGTCACCTGGGCGGCAAGGTACTGGTTCCGACCACGGAGGCCATTCAGAAGTTAGTGGCCGCGCGTCTTGCGGCAGACGTTATGGGTGTGCCCACACTGATCATGGCCCGAACTGATGCCGACAGTGCTCACTTGCTCACCAGCGATATCGATATGCGGGACCGTAAGTTTTGCACCGGCGAACGCACTTCGGAAGGTTTCTTTCACATCCGCGGTGGAATCGAATCGGCCATCGCGCGCGGTCTGGCCTATGCGCCGTATGCCGACTTGATCTGGTGCGAAACTTCGCATCCCGATCTTGAGGAAGCACGTCTTTTCGCCGAGGCCATTCACGCGAAGTATCCCGAAAAGATGCTAGCCTACAACTGTTCACCCAGTTTCAATTGGCGCAAAAAGCTCGACGAGGAAACGATCGCGCGCTTCCAGCCGGAACTGGCCCGCATGGGATACAAGTTCCAGTTTGTTACACTCGCCGGTTTCCACGCGCTCAACCTCAGCATGTTCGAGTTGGCGCGCGGCTACAAACTCGCCGGGATGACGGCCTATTCGCGTCTGCAGGAAAAAGAATTCAGTCGCGAAACGCAGTACGGCTATGAGGCCGTGAAGCACCAGCGCTTCGTCGGAACCGGATACTTCGATCAAGTGCAGCAGGTGATTAGCGGCGGGTTGGCCTCAACTATGGCGCTGAACGGATCGACCGAGGCCGAGCAATTTAGCGGAACCAAACCGTTGCTCCGACCGGAACACGGACCCGATGCTGCTTGCCAGCCGATCCTTGGCGACTGCCCGCACACGCCTGTTCAGATCGAATCCGGCCCTGAGGAGATGTTGCTGCCGTCGGGAGACTAGGGACGCTTCGATCATCATGTGGCGCAGCGGAGTCGACGTATTGGCTCCGCTGCATTGCAGCAACTCAGATCGCCCTTCCCTTACTAACCTTTTTGGAATTGCCGAGTGCGAAGTGAGCGTAAGTTTCCAAGCACGGCGGCGGGAAGTCTTTCTGCTGTAATCTAAGGTACTCGTGGGGTGTTGTCTCACATCCGCGCGGAAGTCGCGAACTGGCAGACACCCCATCTACAACCGCTAATTTAGATATTCCTCGCCACGTTCTGGTAACGAAGCAACTACCCAACGGTTCATCTCTTTCGCTTTGGCCTGAGTCGTCGCGGTTAAGCGAGAACAATCCTAGTATGCGAGCGCGTACAAAAACGCATATAGGCCAAATCATCTCGAAGCACCGATCAGCACGGGTTTCAGCTACGGAACCGGATGTGCGGTGTCCGCATTGCCAATCGCGCGTCGCCGCTACGAAGTAGCGAGCCCCTAGCACCACCCAAACCGAAATCAAACGCTGACGAACACTGGCGGAGCAGTTTAATTGCGCGGGATCGTTCACGTACAGTAGTCGGTTTGAACGTTGCGCTGTCGGAGGTATTATTCGCACACGAGATCGCCTCCCATGAAAAAGGCGGGCGGCAGGAGTCGAATGTGCACCACACCCCTGATTCAGCGTATGCGGCTGGTGCTTTTTTTAAAAACCGTTCGCTCGGTGACTCAAATCACAGTGCAGCCGATTGCGCTGGGCTATCGTGTACAAGGGCAGGTGACCCTATGCTGGGTCCGTCCGTCATTGAAGGTTTGGTAAGGTTAACTCCGAAACAGTTGCGCGCTGCCCTCGCAAATTTCCTGCCCAAAGAAGCCACGGCCGCCGAGCAGACCAGTGCCATTGAAGCGGGGCTGCGAAGTCCGGCGGGCGGGGCTTTGCGGGACGCGATGGCGAGATGGATCGTCGACGAGATTGTTCCGGTGGAGAGGTTGGTTCCACAGGCGTATGTGAAGTGGCGTCCACCAGTTCGGGATGCCATGATGTTCGTGGTGACGCGGCTCTCGCCCGCGCGGCTTGCGCCGAAACTGCTGGAGCAACTTGAGCTTCCGTTGAAAACTTCCGCCGAAGTGCGCTTGCTGCGGCTGATCGCGAAAGTACCCGGCCTGCAGAAACTCGGGCAAGTTGTAGCACGCAACCGGAACCTCCGTCCTGCGCTGCGAAATGCACTCGCGCGTCTGGAAAATGGAATTCGTGATGTCCGGCCCGAGGACGTAGTCGCGATCATTCGACAAGAGTTGGGGCCACAGGCCGAGAAATACGCCGTTCGCATCGCGCTGGCTATCCTCTCGGAGGCCAGTGTCAGTGCGGTGGTGCGCTTCACCTGGCGTGACCCGGGCAGTGGAAAGCGTGAACGCGGTGTCTTCAAAGTCTTGAAGCCTCACATCCCGGAGTACTTTGCAGAGGACATGGAATATCTGCGGGGACTGGCTCAATACTTCGGGGACCGCCACCGCAATTACGGGTTCCCTGCGCACCTGATTCCCGATACCTTCAAGAAAGTCCGGCGCTTGCTGCGGCACGAGGTCAACTTCGTGCGCGAACAGAAGACGTTACTGGAAGCATGGAGTCTGTATCGGTCAATGAAAGGGGTTCGCGTGCCACGGCTGATTCAGCCACTGTGCACATCCAGAATCACGGCGCTCACTGAGGAGCGGGGGATCAAGGTGACAAATGCGGCGGCCCGCCTACCAGGCGCGCGGCGCACGAAGGTCGCCGAACAACTCATCGAAGCGCTGATCGCAGTTCCGCTCCTGGCGGCGCGAGAAGATGCCATCTTTCACGGTGATCCCCATGCTGGCAATCTGCTCTACAACAATCGTACTGGCGAGCTGACGATCCTCGACTGGGCGCTGAGAGAACGCTTGAGCCGGGATCAGCGCCGGCATCTCGCGCTCCTGTTTTTGATGGTGAGCTTGCGGGACCCGGTCGGTACCTGCAATGAAGTGTTGGCACTCAGCCAGCAACACATCAGAAGCGCTTCGCCGAGGGGGCAGATGGTTGGGGAGATAGTCGCGCGCTTTATCGACGAACTGCCGGTGGTGCGTCTGGCGAGCGGCGCGGATGCGATGAGGCTCCTGGAGCGCGTTGCGATGAAGGATATCAAGTTTCCCGGACCGTTGATTATGTTGTCGAAGGTGATGTTTACGCTGGATGGGATCCTGGAAGACGTCAGAGGATCTGGCAGCAGTATGGGTTTCACAATCGCGCGTCACGTGGCGCAGCATTGGATAAAAAATCGCAAAGAGTTCCGTTCGCCTTTGATCACCAAAGACTGGATCACGCTGCAGTGCAGCGCCTTGCTGTATACCAGCCGTTTGTGGCTGCAGAGTGAGCAGGCACTCTTGAATCGATTGCTGCCCGCTGGTGCGTCGATCCCGACTGCGTCTGCATGAAGAAGCTTAGGTGGCATCGCTCCAGGCTTGATCGTTCCAATCTGTCTCTGCTGCTGGAGGGATAAAGCTCATCGCCCGTTCGGCCAGCGCGGTGATGGTCAGGCTGGGATTGACGCCGAGGTTGGCCGACACCACGGATCCGTCACAGATGTACATATTCTTGTAGTTGAAGACACGGTGATGAGAATCCACGACGCCGTGTCTGGAAGAATCGGCGATCACACAACCTCCGATGCAGTGCGCAGTGCCGGGAACATCGAAGAGGATCTCAGGAAGCATGCTCATTGCAAAACCTCCGGTGAGTTGCGCGAGTTTCTGCGCGAACTCGTTGGCCTTCGGAATGTAGGTAGGCACCTTCTCGCCGCGGCTGACGAGGAACTCTCGGAACGGCCAGAACCAGGGGCGTTGCCAGCGCATCTCGATCTCTCCCTCCAGTGTCTGCATGCAAAGCAGAATCACAAACTCCCGTGCCCAGCCCAACGGCTGCAGCACACGCACCGTCCTGAGCGGATGGCGAAGCAGTGAAGAGGCGACATTCTTTAGCCAGAGTGCAATGCGCTGCGGCCCAGGGCGGCCATCGGTAAGGATGGTGGTGAGAAATCCCATAGCGTCGGAGCCCTTTGGATAGCGGACCGCTTCGATGTGCGTGTGTTCGTCGATATAGATGCCGGAGCCGATCGCGATGCCCTGCGACACGTCTTCGGAATAGCCCGGTGTGCGCGCTCCGATGAGCGATTCGGAATTGGTGCGCACATGTTGGCCCAGTTGGTTGCTGATGGCCGGCAAGGAGCCTTTTTCCTTGAGCTGAAAGAGGAGTTCCATCGTGCCCAGTGACGAGGCGGAGAAGACGACCGCGCGGCAGGTGAATCGCGTGGGCTGGCGGCGAATCCACGCAGTGGACTTCACTGTGCATACTTCGTAGCCGGTGCCGCCATCGCCAATTCCATCCAGTGGTTTGACATCCACTACCCTGGTTTCTGGAAAGATCCGGGCACCGCGCTTTTCCGCCAGATGCAGATAACCGAGGTCCAGCGTATTTTTCGCACCATACCGGCACCCCATCATGCAGCCGCCGCAGCCGATGCAGGTAGTTCGCGCCGGACCTTCTCCGCCGAAGAATGGATCAGGAACGGTCTGACCGCCCGGCTCTCCATCGGCGGGCTGGAAGATGGCAACCTTCGTGCAGTAGAAAGTATGTCCAGAACCCGCAGATTCCGCAGCTTTTTTCAGGAGATGGTCGGCCGGTCCGAGAATTCTGTTTTCCGTCACTCCGAGCATCCGCGAGGCCGTGTCATAATGCCGTGGCATTTCCGCTTTCCAATCGGCCAAGGCCCTCCAAGAGCCCGCTTCCCACACTTTCGCTGGAGGAGGCAGCAATGTACACGCATAAGTGATTGATCCTCCACCTACCGCGCAGCCATGGAAGATGGTTGCGTGCCTGAAGAACCGGATGTTAAAGAAGCCACGCAGGCCGAGGTTGGGACGCCAAAACCAGCGATGAAGCGACCAGCTGGAGCGCGGCAGATTGTCAGGCGTCCAGCGCCGACCCATCTCCATGACCCCGACTTTATACCCCTTCTCCACCAGTCGAAGAGCTGAAACACTGCCGCCGAAGCCTGAGCCGATAACGACAAAGTCGAAATCGAAATGGTTGTCGCAGTGTGCCATACAAGCGCCCTACACACTCACACTTATCTCTTACACGCAGCAGCCGGCACTGTCGAAAACGTGAGACCGGACGGCTAAAGGAATTGGCGAATCTGGCGGCGGAGTGGCAACTACGGTTCGGAGGATGTTGTGCGTGTGTTGCCACCAGCCGTGGAAAACCCGACCGCCGGTATAACTCACCAGTAGCGGAGCCCAGCCATCGGGGGCCAATGAAGCGGCAAAAGGTCTAACAATCACACAGCGGGTGTCGAGCCGAAGCCCCGCGTGCAGCGCTTTGAGCGCGCTCTCTTTCGCGCTCCAAAGCAGAGCCAGCAGCCGATCGCGGTCCGCCGCAGATGCGCGTGCAACCAGCGCTTGTTCTTCGACCGTGAAATAGTCAGCGACAAAAGCATCACTGCGAGGCTCGACTATTTCCAGATCACAACCCATCTCCACTCCGGACATGGCCACGGCACAAGCTGCGATGCCGGCGCGGTGGCTCAGCGAAATGGTGACCGCAGCCGGCTGTTCGTCGAAAAAGGCCTCGGGCGCCCCGGACGCCGCGGGGCGTATGTCCATTTTCTTGAAGACAACGGGATGAGCAGGCACATTCAGAAAAACGGACAGCGCGCGCTTTGCCGTCCAGCGTCCCAGCAGCCATTCGGAACGGCGCTTGGAAAAATGCATCCCCTTCACGCAGACCGCTTCGTCTACGCTCAGCCAATCATTCTCCGCCGGTACATCTGCTTCACCTTGCTCCAACCAATACACGTTCATCCAATTCACCTCGTCGAAGCTAAGCTGCTTCCGACATTCTGCCTTCCGGCTTCGCCGATTCCGACTCTTCCACTCTCCCAATCCCGCGTTGGACCGCGTGGATTAGGTAAGGCCGCAGGTTCGCGGGCGGAATAATGTAATTGAGAGCACCCACATCGAGAGCCCGCTGGACGCTATGAACACGGTCAAATTCGGATGCCATCTCGCCCAACTTCTCGGAGTGTACGACCTTGAAAAGTTCGTCCCACTGGGCGCGTAACCGTCCTTTCTCCGCACCTTCAGCCTTAGCTATCGCCTCGCTCAACGCCTGCAGACGCGCATCTTTGCGAGCTTTGGCTTCGACTTCACCAGCGAAGACCACTGCCGCCGCCGGTGCGCCGCCGATCACGGAGGCATAGGTTCCGTCCAAGGCTGCCACTTCGACGTTTTCATTCAGGGCCCGCGAGAAGACCACGTAAGCGCCTCCGTGGTAGCGGGAGATCACGCAAAAGACGATGGGGCCTTTGAAGTTCACCACGGCCCTCCCGATCTCAGCGCCGTACTCGAGCTGCAGCCTGCGCATCGACTCTGGGGAGCCGTCAAACCCCGACAGGTTGGCCAGGACCACCACCGGTCGATTGTTGCTGGCCGCGTTGATCGCGCGCGCGAGCTTCTTGGAGGATTGAGGGAAGAGTGTGCCGGAAGTCCATTGATCAGGCCCGTCGGCCGGAACAAATCCCAAGCGGGGCAAGGGCCGGGATTCGATACCGATCAGACAAACGGGATAACCACCGAGATGGGTATCCCAGACGACCGCGGTCTCCGCCGCGCGCATGCCCGCCCAGCGCTCCAGCGGCGCATGGTCTTGGTCGATGGCCGCCATCATTACTTTCCGAATATCAAAAGATTTCTTGCGGCCGGGGTTGGTCTCGTCCGACAGGATATCGCCGATGAGTTCGAAGCCATCTTCACCATTGCCATTTTTCCCGTGCGGATAGACTCGCACATCGCGATCAACGGGATCGCAAGTCGCGGCCTGACGAGGGAAACGCTCGCCTGGGACCACGTAGGTGTGCTCGTAGTGACGCAACAGAAGCTGGCAGGCTTCATCGATATCTTTGGCCCAGTACTGCGCCTGGCCGTTGAGACCCATGATGCGGTCGTAGCCGCCGATTCCTTGGTTGTCCTCGGCCGAGACGGAGCCTGAGAACTCCAATGCACGCTTGCCGGTAAGCACCATTGCAGCTTTCGGCGTCATGATCAGAACGCCCCGCGTGTGCATGAGCATGGTGGCCTCAGCGTTCCAATAAGGTTGAGCGCCGACGTTGATGCCGTTTACCACCAGATTTATTTCGCCGCCGGCCTGCGTGAACTCGATCAGGCCCCGGAGTACGCGAGCGATCCAATCCATGTTTTCCACGCCGCTCTCCATCGAGATCTTGGCCCCGGCAGAGATGGGAAACCATTCCAGGGGAACGCACATTTCCTGGGCCAGATTCAAAGCTCCGAGGATGCGCCGGCATTCCGGCTCTGCGATGGCACCGAGATCTTTGCTGGGATCTCCCAGCACCATAACGCGGGTCATGCCGTCGGGATACTTGGTCGTAAAGTTGCGGATGATGCCAACGATGATGTTGGCTTTATTTTGACCATAAGGACGATTTACGGGTACCAGACGGCCCGCAGAGTCAAGATCATGTTCGACAAAATCGCCGTAGGGAAATTCCGCCCTGGTTTGGTCCGGAGCGGGCGTAAGCATCTTGATGATTTCGTAAGGGTAGATAAACCCGCGCTGGCGCATGCGTACGACTTTCTGATCGTACTCGGGCAAAGGCCGGATGGGCTGCACTTTGTCGGCGGGACGGAAGGTAATGAGCACACCGCTATCGCCCGGGCTTGAAATGCGCACTACCATTTCGCGCAATTCTCCGGTCGCCGGATCCGGGATGCGGGCGTGCACCACGACTTGTTCCAGTCCCAGACCCTCCGTGGCAGGCGCAAGTTTGTGGACAAGATCACGCAATTCATCTGGATCGAGATTGAGCGGGGGCCAAACATTCAGCAGGATACGATTCCAATGAAGGCGTTGATGGTTTGGCCGCTTCGACTGGAATAGCCGGATGCCGGCCAGCGCCTCCGTGAACATGCGCTCCAGGTGCGGCAGTTGCACGATCCGTCCGCTCTCGTCGCGCACCGGGGTTACATCGCGAACCTCCGCGCACGCGAACAACCGCTCGTCCTTGGGGTTATCGCGGGCAACGGCGTAGAGCAGGTATACATCCTCGACGGAGGGCAGCCGGTCAATCTTGAAATTGTCGAGCCGCCAGAGATGCAAGCGTTTTCCCATCATGGGATGGATTCCGCGGAAGAATTTCTCCTCTTCGTATGTGTTCCCGCTGGGGCGAAATGTAAAATGCTGCGTGCTTCCAACGTCGTGATTATGAGCGGGACCGGTGACAGAGGCTACAATGCGCCGGATCGAGCGCGGGAAGCCGGCCTGATTGATTATCGATCCGACTTCTTGCTGCATCGCTTCAGGATCGGCCAACCCTGCGGCATGAAAAACGTAAAAATCGATCAGGATATCATGATCCTTGGGTACTTCCACGATCAATGGAAACATCGTCCGCACTGCCTCGGGCAGGCGGGAAAACTCGGCATGCGTAGTGAAGACGTGAAGGCTCTTTCCCTCATAATCGTATTCAGCCGTGGCGCAGCATTGCTCATCGTTCAATGCCACGGAGCGAAAGTTGGTGAGCTTTCGAATCCGGTAGTAACGCCAGGTTAACGCTTCCAACATTAACTGGCGCATGTCCTGGTCAGCGGTCGCGAAACGGCCGGAAAACAGGCTCACCAGTGGCTGCGGACATTCCACTAATGCGTGGACTCTCTCAGGGCGGTCCTCGGCATTGGGGTTGGCCGCCATGTGAGCAAGGTGGTTCTCCATCTGCTCGTAAACTTGCCGTCGTACTCGCTCAAACAGCGGCTGATCGAAGCAGCGATAGCGCAATTCCCGGGCCAGATCGGTGACTGCGGGAAAGAGGCCATTGGTGACGGAGATCGTTCTGTCGAGAAGAGTCCGAAGAGACTCGTCACTGCGCGCTGATAGCGTCTGGATCTGTCGCAGACGCAGCTCGAGGAGAACCAGAACTGGCGCGATTTGCTGCTCCACGCGTTGGTGCGATTTGTAGATCCAGAGCAAGCTCTCTTCCAGTTGGGGCGAGCGATCCAGCGTTTGGACACCGTAGTGAGACAGAGCGCGGCGAAGCGCTTTGACAAAGGTTGGCGGGAGTCCTTCACCACGCGTCTCCAGCATGCGCAAGTAGGAGAACAGATAAGCCTCGGCACTGGGTTCTTCTCCGCTGGCCCGATGGTTTACCTCCGGCTCGCGCTGGAACAAGGAACATATGTCGACAAAGATGTTGAGGATCTCATCTTCGCTCTGTAGCATTTCATCGCTGTCCACGGGACAAATGTGGCTCCATTCGGCAAGCAGCTGCGCGGTGTGCTTCGGATCTACGTCAAAGCCCAACATGAGCTGGCGGAGTTCATCCAGGCTTCGACGGCAGCTCGATTGGATCGCTTCCTGGTTTCCGCCCGGAGCGGACGAGACACCAAATACCACTTGCTCTGAGTTCGTGGCGGTGTCGTCATCTGCGACGGGATCAATCTGCAGGAGCGGGGCTCCAGCGTCCACCTGCACGTTGGGTATGGTCATCACTTGCCGCACTTTTCCGGCAAATGGGGCGACGACCTGCATCTCCATTTTCATGGCCTCGAGAACGGCTAGCCGGTCTCCGGCCGCAACCGTGTCGCCCGGTTTGACGACGATTGAAACAACCACAGCGGGCGACGGAGAGTGCACCACGCCCCCGTCATCGCGCTCGACCTGGTGCGACACACCTTCCACTTCGATACGGTAATTTAATCCCTGGACCACGGAGACGATTCGAAAGCGCCGCCCGAAGACTGTGAGGCGACATTCGAACGGACCCAAACGGTCGACCCAGGCATCGATGCGCTTCCCGTTCGCCTCCACGCGGTATTGCCGCGGACCAAGGCGATAAGTCTTAGGCGAGTAGCAATGGCCTCGATAACGTAGTTCCGCAATCCGGCCCACCTCACTCCGCACCTGCGGTCGCCCGCGCACCGCCGATGCATAGAACTGAGTCTGCTCCACGGCCAGTTGGGCATCGTAGGACTCGATGGCGGCTTGAACCAGAGCGACATCGGCGTAACGGCGGGAGAGGTGCTCGCCGCTTGCCGCCAGGTGATCGAGCCAGCCATTGTGGGCTTCTCCGCGCTGGACCTCGGGGCGATTCAGCAATTCCAGCAGAAACGCTTTGTTGCTGGCTCCGCCCTTGATGACGACAACGGCCTCGCGCAGCGCCCGCTGCAGGCGGGAAAGCGCTTCTTTCCTGTTCTGGCCGTAAGCGATGATCTTGGCGATCATCGAGTCGAACTCCGCCGGGATGGTGTCGCCTTCCGCCACGCCGGTGTCGACGCGCACGCCTGGCCCGGTCAGAATCCTGAACCGCTCAATCGCGCCCGGAGCCGGAGCAAAGTCGTTCTCCGGATCTTCGGCATTCAGACGAACCTCAATGGCGTGACCGGTCGTACGTGGTGGTTTGCCTTCTAGACGGCCACCACGCGCAACATGAATCTGAAGCTTCACGAGATCGAGCCCGGTCGTGCATTCGGTCACTGGATGTTCCACTTGCAACCGGGTGTTCATCTCCATGAAAGAGAAGCGTTTGATTTCCGGTTCGTAAAGGAATTCGACTGTGCCTGCGTTGCGATAGCCCGTTGCTTTACTCAAGCGCACCGCCGCTTCTCGCAGCGCTGAGTCCTGCTCGGGAAAAAGCGCTGGCGAGGGTGCTTCTTCCAGGATTTTCTGATGGCGTCGCTGGATGCTGCAGTCGCGCACGCCGGCGGCCCATGTTGTCCCGTACTGGTCGGCGATGATCTGGACCTCGACGTGGCGTGGGCAGTACAACAGTTGTTCCAGGAAAACGGTCGAGTCTCCGAAGGCTTTGAACGCCTCGGCCCGCGCGCTGGCAAAGGCTTGCGAGAGTTGGGCTGCTGAACGCACCAGGCGAATCCCGTGACCACCGCCTCCGGCTGTGGCCTTAACCAGGATCGGATAGCCTAGGCGCTCGGCATGACTGCGCGCTTCAGCGAGCGTTTCAACCGGCCCATTGCTCCAAGGCACTACCGGAATCCGCGCCTGCTCGGCCAATCGCTTCGAGGCGATCTTGTCGCCCACACGCCGCATCACATCGCCATCCGGACCGATGAACACGATCCCCAGCTTGCGGCAAAGGTCCGCGAATGCGGCGTGTTCCGCCACAAAGCCCCATCCCACCCAGACCGCATCTGCGCGTGCGGCAGCCAACGCCTGTTCGAGGCGAACATAGTCGACATAGCTGCTCTTAGTCTGCTGAGTGTCTGGGTCGACGACCTGAGCGGGACCAAGACACACCGCCTCGTCGGCCTCCCGCACGAACATGCTATGACGGTCAGGCTCGGTGAAAATGGCGATCGTGCATAGCGATGTGCCGTATTCTTGATTGAAATCGCAGGCCGCGTGGATGAAACGCATGGCAGCTTCGCCGCGATTCACGATAGCCACCCGTTGGAATTCGTGTTCCATAAGTCCTCCGATCAGCAGATCGTTAGGACAGGTCATGTTCTTATGCGGCGACGGTTTCCAGTGACATCGCAGCCTGGAGTGCCTTCAGCCGCTCGGCATCCAAGGCGCCGGCAAATGCCACGGTGCGATAGCCGCTAATCTGCAGGTAGCGGTTTCCTTTCGTGTCTACAATGTCGGCATCGAAGCTGCTGCGACCCTGGTCGGAAGTGACCACGGCGTATAAGCGGGTATCGTCCGACTCCGCGGCTGGTAATAATAATGAGGAAACGCGGTCAATGTGCCGCGGCAGACCCATCCGGCCCTGCACGCCCATCTCCCAGAGACCCGCAGTCTGGAAGCAAAGCTCAATGAGACGCGGCGCCATGAGCGTCGGAGGCTCGGATGGCAGATGGTTTGCCGGCAAGCTTCTAGCCATCAGCCCGACCATCCGGTGTCCGTCCCACCATGCCCGCTCGACAACTTGGTAAGCGGGTCCGTGGAAGTAGAGGCGATAGATGTCGGTGGCTTTCATGACGTGTCCAGCGGTCAAGCCCGGTACCGGCACGGTCTCCGCTTTGGGCGCCTGTTTTGCGAGCCGCACCCGGGCGGTAAAGTGTGTCGTCACTTGTGGCTCGGACTGGTTAGGGAATGATCTGCGGCCGGTCAAGCGGCAATCTGCCAGCAAGGTGTCGACCTGTGGATGGATGGTTGTCTCGACCGTCACCGCGCGCGGTTCGTTCCGATAGAACTTGAACGGCGCCAGGAAATTCACATCTTCGATGGCTGCGACGTGCCAGCCGGGAAGCAAGCACAACGCCGCTTCGGCAAATGCCTCAATCCCCATGACTCCCGGCAGCACGGGTGTACCGTCAATTTGATGATCGTGCAAGAACGGCTGAATGGCTGGGTCGAAGGAGGTTTCGACCGTGAGGCCATTCTGGAGGCCAATGCTCGCAACCTTGCCAATCATTGGTCCCAACTTCGATAGTCCTTGCTCTGATGATCGCAGCAGAGTTTCAGCAGCGGATGTATCCAGACCGCCGGTGGAATCCCACTCGTTCTGCAGAATTCCGAGACCCTGGCCGATGACAATCTCACCCTTGGTGGCGCCGGTGGTGAGTTCGCGGCGGATCAAAGGAATCCCCGCCTCGGGCGGTAGCATATCGATACCCGCGAGTTCCATCATTTTAGGAATGGAACCGCGCGTGGCCATGCCGATGCCGCCCCATGCCGTCCAGTCGATGACGATGCCGCGCGTTGCCGGCCGGGTGGTCCGGAAGCTCGAGGTGATCTTGCACAATAGATCGTTGGCCGAGCTGTAATCCGTTTGTCCGGCGTTGCCGAAGCGCCCGGCAATCGAGCTGAACGCCACGGTTGCTCCGAGTGGCATTTCGCCGAGGGCGTGCAGAAGATTGAACCAGCCATCGCTCTTGACGTTGAAGACAAGATCGAATTCACGCTGATCCTTGTCCTGCAGGAAGTGGCTACGCTCGGTGCCGGCGGCATGCAGGAGCACATCGATCCGCCCGCTGTGCTCGCGCACTTGTTGGATGACTTTGGCTACCGCGTCAGCGTCGGTGAGGTTGACGCTGAAGTAATGGGCTTTACCGCCTGCGGCTCTCACGGCTTCAATCGCACTGTGTGCCGCTTGCGCTCGCTCCAGGGCTGCCAGCTCCTTTTCCACCAGGGCCGGCGTAGCCCGCTCGCCACGCGCCTGGATACGTGCGAAAAGATCACGCTTAAGGCCTTCCTTGTCAGTCACGAAGCGTTTGAGATCCGGGTTCTCCGGATCAGGCTCGCGGACGAGATCAAGCAGGTAGAACGTGCCTCCTGAGGCGGTCGCCAAATCGGCGGTGATGGCCGATACGATGCTCCCAGCTGCGCCGGTAACGACAAAGACGGTGTTGCTGTCCAGGGTGAGACCGGGCTGGCCATCGGCGGCAGGCTGTTCTTGTAGGCCAACCGTCCAGCGCAGTCCTTCTTTGTATCCGAGTTCGATTGCGCCAGGATCGCGCAAAGTTTCCTCAATCAGGATGGCAGCGACCTCTGACGGTTTTTGTTCCTCTTCAAAGTCGACCGCCTTCACCAGCGCGTCGATCCGCTCTCGCTTGTAGGTTTTGGTGAAGCCCACGACTGCGCCACCCAACGGCGCTGTCGCGCCGGCCTGATCGTAGCCGTGCTGTCCACCGAGCCGCGTTGCCGATATGAGAAATGTGCCCGGTGCCGCAACCTGTTCGTACAAAACGCGCATGGTGGCATACAGTGATTTCAAACGTACTCGCAGGGCTTCATGCCAGCCCGCGAGATCCACATCACTGAGATTTCCCTCGTCGTCCAGCGCGGACAGCCAGTAAACTCCGTGCACCGGTCCCGAGGCCAGCCAGTCCTTGAGGCGATTTTGCAGTGTATCTGCATCGAACGTGTGGTTGATGCGGAGAACTTCTACGCCCATAGTTTCCAGCCGTTGCGCCAGCGCGTCTCCTACTGCAGATTTGTCCGGCATGATGACCACTCGCCGGCCGGAACCGAGCGTTACACCGGTTGGCTTACAAAACTCAAGCGATGGGCGCAAGGTGGGAACCGGCACTCGGCGTGGAATACGATTGACGGCATCGAAACTGGCGGGGATCGGACGCGCAGGCGTAACTACCTTCGAACCCGAAGATGCCGACAACACCGGCTTTTTCTGCGTCGGCTCTGATCTTACCGAGGGCGTTGCAGCGGGCGCTCCAGCCAAGCCCGGCTGCCTGTCGTGAGCGAACTTGATCACATGGGCCAAGGTCGGGAAGTCGCGCAGCTTGAGATGCTCATCGCGCGGAATGTTGTACGCCGCTCGCACGGCCGCGAACATTTCCGCTTGTTTGACAGTGTCGACTCCGAGATCCGCTTCGAGGTCCAGATCCAAGTCCAACATATCTTTCGGATAGCCGGTTTTGTCGGCCACGATCTCCAGCACTTTCTCCTTGATGGAGTCATTCGTGGCCTCTTGGACTGCAACTGGAAACCGCGCGGGTGTTTCACGAGGCGCAGGAGATGGCGGAGCCACCGAAGCTGCGGAACCCGTGCTGGCCAGCTCGGGGCGCTTCTCATATACGAAACGGATTACGTGAGCCAGCGTCGGGTAATCGCGCAGCTTCCGGTTCTCATCGCGTGGAATGTTATATGCGGCTCGGATTGCGGCAAACATTTCCGCTTGCTTGACGGTGTCGACACCGAGATCCGCTTCGAGGTCCAGATCGAGATCCAGCATGTCTACGGGATAGCCAGTCTTCTCCACTACCAAAGCGAGGATGCGATCCTTCACGGAATCGCCCGCTATGCTTTGCGCAGATGCCGCAATGGGTGCCGGTTTCTCATCGACTGCAGGGGGCGTCGGGGTAGGTTTTACTTGTTCCTTTGCTACTGCTGGGACCGGAGCGGCTAGGTCAGGGCGCTTCTCATATACGAAACGGATTACGTGAGCCAGCGTCGGGTAATCGCGCAGCTTCCGGTTCTCATCGCGTGGAATGTTATATGCGGCTCGGATTGCGGCAAACATTTCCGCTTGCTTGACGGTGTCGACACCGAGATCCGCTTCGAGGTCCAGATCGAGATCCAGCATGTCTACGGGATAGCCAGTCTTCTCCACTACCAAAGCGAGGATGCGATCCTTCACGGAATCGCTAGAAACAATTTGCACAGATGTCGCAGCCTGGGCTGGTTTCTCGGGTGCAGCGGTCGGCGTCGTCGCAGGTCCGATTTCTTCTTTCGCTGCCGCAGAGATTGGCACGGCCAGGTCCGGACGCTTGTCATACACGAAACGGATGACGTGCGCCAGGGTTGGGTAATCCCGCAGCTTGCGATTCTCCTCGCGCGGAACGTTGTAGGCCTCGCGGATCGTGGCAAAAACTTCCGCCTGCTTGACAGTATCGACGCCCAGATCGGCTTCCAGATCAAGATCCAGATCGAGCATGTCAACCGGGTAACCGGTTTTCTCGGCAACCAGAGCCAGTACCTTCTCTTTCACCGAATCTCTCGTCGCTGCTGGCTTGGGCGGCGCGGAAGGGGCGGGAGCGGCGAATCGAACGTTGGGTGCTATTTCAGCGACGGCACCGAGCGGTGGCGGAGCTTGCGGCGCATGTACGGATACCGACACTGGTCGCAGCTCATCGGCGCTTTCCGCGACCCGCGTTGCCGATCCATGATCGCGCACGCGCAGCGTGCGGTGGACTACTTCAAGATCGGCGACCCGATACCCTGCGACGCTGCTCAGCCACGCGCTCCAAGCGGTGGCATCGGCGATGCGATAGGCATAGCCCAGATCATTCGGGCTGCGACGAATCCCGTCTTTTGTCTTGACCCAACGCAGCAGCATCATGCTGATCTGCGAACCGAACCCCGCTCCTAAATGTATAGCGTAGTCGACGGGATACATGCCGCCTTTCGACAGGTTCAATTGTCCCAACTCCGGATCAACTTCCTTAAAGTTGGCGACCGGAGGCACGCAACCGGTTTCCAGCGCTTTGACCGCGACGACATCTTCGATGCCGGTGGCCATGGCGTGACCAGTGAAGCCCTTGGTGTTGGCGATCACTATGCGATCCGCAGCATCGCCGAAGACGCGGCGCAGCGCGTGAATTTCGGCGGAAGCACTGCCGCCGCGCGCCGGTGTATAAGTTTCATGGGAAACAAAAACTGTCTGGGGCGCGATCTGGCGACGCGAAATACCGCTGCCGACTTCAGCTTTGGCCACCAGAGCTTCCATCACTTGGCCAATGTGTTGGACATCGAGACGAGTGCCATGGAAGGCGCTGTTGGCCGTCACTGTGGTCAACACTTCGCAGATGGGCTGTATTCCTCGTTCCCGCGCGGCGGCGGCGCTTTCCACGACCAGAGCTGCGGCGCCCATTCCGATGATCATGCCGTGGCGCCGGCGGTCGAAGGGAACAGCGGCATCGGTGACCACTTCGTCGGTGGCTGCCGCTCCACTGGCGAGGAAACCAGGGCCCATCCACTCGATCATGTGGTCGGAGGTAATGTCGTCGGCCGAGATGACGATCACGCGGCTGCACCGCCCAGCGTGGATCCAGTCCTCCGCCAGGCCTACCGCCTGCGTGGTGCTAGCGCAGGCAGAGTTGAGTTGCGTGTTGGGACCGCGGGCGCCGATGAATTCGGCGAATTGCGAATGTCCCATGGACAAGACCCGAAGCAGGAACCTGCGCTCGAAGACATACGGTTCTTTGTCGATGGCGACGCGGATCTCGCCGATTCGCCGGTTGATCTCCTGCACCAGAGTGGAATGGCCATTCGCCTCTACCTCACGGGCGAGCAGGCTTTCTAGCATAGCCAACTGATCGCGGCGGGCGTGGTCTGCGTAGTAGCGCGCCATCTCATCGGCGAACGAGTCTAGCCCGGGGAAGGCGGAGGCAAAAATCACGCCGGTGGTGTCTCGCAAAGCCTCGGGCAATCCCCAGCGATCCGGTAATTGCGTGCCTTTGCTCGTGGTCTTGTAGCGCATGACCAGCGGGATACCGGCGTCGCGCAACGCGTCAATGCCTGCGGCGATCGCCAACTGAGTGTCACGGTCGAGGGCAGACACGCGTTCGCGGGGAATTCCGAATTCATCTTCCAGATTAAACGCGCCTCCGCGGCCTGCCAGCTTGATGACGTCGGCGACACTGGTAATGGTCTCGAACGTGGGCTCGCCGTTCTCGCTCTTCACCAGGCGCGTGATGTGTTTGTCGAGCATGGCGCGCCGGAAGCGCGTGGGGATCGAATCGATAAACTGATCGCCCCGCAGAATGCGGCCGATGTTGGCATCATCGAAGATGTGCTCGGTTCCAGGTAGGCCTAATGCCGCTCCAGTGATGACTACCGGGACGCTCGTGGAGACTCCACTCCGGCCGTGGTAGATCTCGTAGCCGTGATCGAGAACATCGGCGAACAACCGGCCAAGCTGGTTGTAGCGATCGCCGTTCGTCGGAGTGGAGGGTGCGGTAGATGTACCTACCGCGCGCGCCGTAACAGGGATTAGTTTCGTCGGTTCATCAGTTGAGGGACTGTCTGTCACCGAGGGTTCACGCAAAACTTCCGCGGTGCCGTGGCCCAGTCCCGCCGCGTAAAGGCCACACAACGCTTGATTGAACGCGGCGACATCGCCGACTTTCGGATGATTGGTGAACAGCGAAACCGAATCGCTGCAGCTGCCGAGGACATCCTCGGCAAATCCCTGCAGCGCTTTCTTCGGTCCAACTTCAATAAAGACGCGAGCGCCAGCGTCGTACAGCGTGCGCAAGCCCTTAACAAACTGGACAGGAGAAGCGACCTGCTGCGTGAGAATGTCCAGTATCTTCGGCACGACGCCAGGCCCCATGGGATAAAACTCGCCGTTCGTGTTGGCGACGATGGGCAGACGTGGCGATTCGAGATGCAGGCGCTCCAGAACTCGCCGCAGCGGCTCGCTGGCTCCCGCCACAATTGACGTGTGGAAGGCGTGGCTGACCGTTAATGCCGCCACGTCATAGCCCGCTTTCTGGAAGGCTTCCATGGCCTGCTCGACTGCCTGGCTCCCGCCGCCGACCACCGCCTGACGGTTGCTGTTGACGTTGGCGATCACGACGTAGCCGTCGATCGTCTTCAGAATTCGCTCGATTTCTTCCAGCGGAGCAAACACCGCGGCCATGCGGCCGTTGTCTTTCATCGCTACCTGGGTCATGCCACGGCCGCGGGCGCTGACAGCTTCGAGCGAGTCAGCAAAAGGTAACGCGCCGGCCGCGACCAGGGCTCCGTATTCGCCCAGGCTATGTCCCATGGTGAAGTCGGGTTCGATGCCGTAAGCGGCCAGAAGTCGCGTCAGCGCGAGGTCGGTTGCGAGCACGGCGGGCTGGGTAATTGCGGTTTGGCGTAGATCGTCTTCGGCCTTGGCGACGGCATCGGCGTCAGCATTGTCAACAAAGATGAAGTTGCTGAGCGGCTTGCCCAGCAACGGCGTCATCACGCGATCGGCTTCGGCAAACGTTTCAGCAACAATCGGTTCCTCCGCGCGGAGCGCCTGCAGCATGTTTACGTACTGCGAGCCTTGACCGGTATACAGGAACGCGACCTTGGGAGCGGGACCGTGACCGCGAAAAATGCCTTGTGCCCGTAGGGCCTTCCACATCGCCGGTTGATTTGCCGCCAGCGCTTTGAGTGCATTCGTGGCCTTGTCGGCAAGTTCGGCGGCGTTCGCGTAGTCGATGGCCACGCGCTCGGGTGCACGCAGATCGGATTCAGCCGGAGCAGTGGGCACCGGTGCTCGGCCGGCTTTGGAGTCTTCCACGACGGTGCGCAAACGCTCAACCAGCGCGGCTTCCGAAGCAGCACCGATTACCAGCGCTCCGCGTAACGGAGCTTTGTTAACGGAGGAGTTAGCAGTGAGAGAAACATCTGTCGTATTCATAATTGGCGCTGCCACTTTCGCGGGCATCTCACTGACCGCCACTGACCGCTTGCCGTTTCCGTTCAGCCTGTGTGGAATGTATTCTTCGAGCACCGCGTGGAAATTGGTGCCACCAAAACCAAAAGCGCTCAGACCGGCGCGGCGCACACCATCCGCCGGCATCGTCCACGGTTTCAGTTCGGCGTTGACGTAGAGCGGAGAGTGGGCGAAGTCGATGTCCGGATTGGGGTGCTCGCAATGCACGCTGGGCGGCAGTACCTTGTCCCGAAGCGCCAGAGCCGTTTTCAGCAATCCGGCTGCTCCGGCTGCTCCTTTGAGGTGTCCGAGGTTCGATTTAACCGAGCCCAGCGCCATTGAGCGCGCCGGAAGATGAAAACTGCTGAGCACATCGATCAGGCTCTGCACTTCGACCACGTCGCCCACGCGGGTGGATGTTCCATGGCCTTCGATCAACGTCGCGGTAGCCGGCGATAATCCGGCATTCTCCCAGGCGCGTTCGATGGCGAATTTTTGGCCGATCGGATTGGGCGCGGTGATGCCCTTTCCTTTACCATCGCTCGAGCCACCCATTCCACGTAGCACTGCGTAGATTTTGTCTCCGTCGCGCTCGGCATCCGCTAGACGCTTGAGCAGAAAGATCGCGGCGCCTTCGCCCATGACGAAGCCATCGGCGCCTTCAGCATAGGGACGAGTGCCGGTTGCCGAGAGCGCGCCGATCTTGCAGAACTTGATGTAGGTCGAGGCACCCATATTACGGTCAATGCCGCCGGTGACCGCGAGGTCAAAATCGTTCTCCACCAACCCCTCAATCGACGCACTGATGGCCGCCATCGCCGACGCGCAAGCTGCATCCACGACATAATTGGGACCGTGGAAATTGAAAACGTTGGCAATGCGGCCGGCAATGCAGTTGGCCAATTCGCCGGGCATGGTGTCTTCGGTTACATCGGGAATGCGCTTCGCCATCCGGTCGTGCAATTCGCGAGTCAGGTCGCGGCGCAACGCTTCCGGCAGCTCGGCGAAGCTCGCACACTCGGCCAGTTCATGGGCGTATTCCGGAAAGTAGAGGCGCAGCGCGGTGAAGTAATGTTTCTCCCCCGCCATGGCATTGCCGAGGATCACCGCGGTGCGGTCGTTATTCAGCGGCCGCTTGGGATAACCGTAGTCTTCTAACGCTTCGCGAGTGCAGGCGATGGCCCACTTCTGTGACTCATCCATGGCATCGACGACGCGCGGCGGGACCGGCAAATGCCACTTGATCGGATCCCACGCGAAGTCGCGCACCCAGCCACCGATCGTGGAATACGTCCTATCCGGCGCGTTGGGATCGGCATCGTAGTAGAACGCTGGATCCCAGCGGTCGGGCTGAACCGCAGAGATGCTGTAAAGACCGTTTCTCACGTTTTGCCAAAAAGTCGCGACGTTCGCGGCGTCGGGCAGAACCGCTCCTGCCCCTACAATTGCGATGGCTCGGTAAGAAGTGTTTTCCATGGCGAGACTCCTACAAACTCTTCGTTAAACGCTACGCCGCCAGGACCGTGGCCTTGGCCGTGCGGCCGTACAGTACGTCTGCTATGTAATCTAGATCCGAAATCAGACCCAATTGCGCGCGGTGAATGGCGGGCAATCCCAAGCTCGTTTCAAACCCGGGTATTTCGGAATCGCTGATGCCCCCGGCTCCGATCACCCAGCGCAATCCGTCTTCGGCCACCTTGAGCGCGGCGTCGCGGGCAAAGATCCGGCTGAGCGCTGCCAGCGCCGTCGCGTCGAAGCGCCGGTTCGCCTTTTCGTTCAGCTTCCCTTCGGCCAACAGCATGGCGCGGCGGGACAAACTACCCGCGCACTCGGCAAGAGCGATTAATTCGCCCAGGCGCAGGAGAATATGCTGATAGCGGGTCAGGCGCGCAATCCGCGCTTTCTCCATAACCTCCGCCAATGCGTGCAAAGCCAGGGCCGCAATATCAGCGCCCACGTTCGGATGGCGGGCATGCAGCGCTTCGAACTCTCTCGCTCGCTCGTGATAATGCTGCCCGCGCGTCTTCAGGTGAGACTGCCAGCGGTCGCGGCTGATGGTCATCTCCATGATCTCGGAGGTGCCTTCATAAATTGTGGTGATACGAACATCGCGTCTGATTTTCTCGACCATGTATTCATGCGTGTAACCGTAGCCACCAAGTGCCTGGATACTGGCGTCGGCGGCAGCATTGCCGGCCTCCGTTGCCATGTACTTCGCGATGGCGCCCTCAGTGTTCAAACTTCCTTCAGTGCCCGCGTCGATGCGCTCCGCGGTTTCTTCGATATAAGCGCGGGCAGCCTCCAGGCGGGCTACGTGCGGCACGATCAGCTTGTGCGTGTATCCCTGCTTTTGCGAGAGCGGCGCCCCGGCCTGGATACGCTTGGTGGAATAGGGAATGGCTCGGTCGAGCGCAGCCCATCCCGCTCCAAGGCCGAACGCCGCAACCATCAGGCGCGTATAACCGAACACGGCCTGCGCCTGATTCAACCCTTGGCCTTCGACGCCACTGACGAGCCGGTCGGCGTCGACATAGACGTCGTTGAACGCAAGTGCTGCGGTGTTGCTGAGGCGGATGCCGTGCTTATCTTCCGGCTCGTCGTGGGTGAAACCCTTTGCGTCCTTCTCCACGATGAACCAACTCGGGCCGCTGGGCGTATTTGCCAGAACTGTGTAGGCGTCCGCCACTCCGCCGTTGCTGATCCATTGTTTGTTGCCATTGATCTTGTAACCGGTGACGCGGCCATCCTGGGTGACTGGGTCCGCCGTAGTGCGGAGCGCCGCTAAATCGCTGCCGGCTTCCGGCTCCGTGGCGCCGTAGGCGAACAACAATCCATCTTCTGCAATACGCGTCAGCCAGGTTTTCTTCTGGTCCGGAGTGGCGCCGACCGTGATGGGATCGCTGCCCAGAAACGTGGCCAGCACGGCCGTGGCAACGCCCAGATCGATGCGCGCCATTTCTTCGCAAACGCAATACACATCGAAGGCGCCGCCGCCCATCCCGCCGAATTCTTCGGGGATGAACAAGAGCTGAATGCCCAGTTGGTCCGGACTGCACATGTGACGGACAATATCGAGCGGGCATTCGTCCGCGGCATCCAGTTCCAGGAGCTTTTCGTCCGGCAGACGTTTCTTGGCAAAGTCCCTTAGCGACTTCAAACTTAATTTCAATGTTTTATTCGTAATCATTGGCGGTGCCTCACTTTGCTGCGACGGTTCGCATTTCACGCACTTTGTTGGTCAGTGCCGGCAGGAACTCCAGGACGTCATCGACAATGCCCACATCTGCCACCTGAAATATGGGAGCTTTCGGGTTCTTGTTAATAGCGATGAGTAAAGGGCCACCTTTAATACCAGCTAGATGTTGGGAGGCTCCGCTGATACCGCACGCCAGATACACCTTAGGCTTCACGGTTTTTCCGGACGAGCCTACCTGACGGGACTTCTCCATCCACTTAGCGTCGACGACGGGTCGCGAGCAGCTCACCGCGCCGCCCAGGGTGTCGGCCAGTTCCTGTGCAATGGCTACATTCTCTTTTTCCTGGATGCCGCGGCCGATAGAAACTAAAATGCTGTGCTTGGTGATGTCCACATCGCCAGCTTCAGCGACCACCGTTTCGAGATAGCGTCGCCCCGCTATCAGAACATCGACCTCTCCTGATTTGTCGACGATGACATTGCCTTCCGAAGCAATCTCTACCGCCTTGAACGCTCCCGGACGCATCGTGATCACTGCGCCTGATGAAATCTCGCAACGAACGTGCGCACTCACCTGTCCTCCAAATTCCTGGCGGACTAGCTTGAGGTGAGTGCCGTCAACCCCGGCGATGTCCAATACATCGGAGACGAAAGCCGAATTCATCTTGATGGAAAGGCCAGGAGCCAAATCGATTCCGAAATGATCATGGGGAACTAACACGATGCTGTTGCTCGGCAGCACCTTCAGCAACGCTTGTCGAACCAAGTCAGCATTGGGGTAAGCCAGTGCTTCATTCGCGATTTTCCAGATCCCAGAATAGGAAGCGCTGACCGAACGGCACGCAGCGTCGAGGTCCGCGCCCCATCCAACAACAATGGCCGTCGGCGGTGCAGTCGCATCGATCATTCGCGCCGCCGTCGCCAGTTCGAATGCGGAGTCATCGGGGACGCCGTCCTTATGCACGATGTAAGTAAAGATGCGAGCCATCATTTCGGCCCTCCTTTAGCCGCCACTAACTCCAGAACTCTGTCGATGTTCTCCTCGCGGCTGCCGTGCAGGATTTCGGCTCCCGTACCGAGTTCAGGCACGAAGTAGTCCACCCGCTTCACTCTCGCCGCCGGTTCTCCTACAGAGCACGCGTCCAGACCCAGGTCCGTCACGCCATAAGTTGGGATGGGCACAGAGGCTACTTGCCGGATGCCTCGCATACCGACATAACGCGGTTCATTGATGCCGGTCTGAATCGAGAGCACACAGGGCAGATCAATCTCATTCATTTCCTTGTTGCCGCCAGCAATCTCCCGGCTGATTTTCAGTTTCTTGCCTTCGAGAACCTCAATGGAGTTCACCAGAGAAGCAAATGGATAATCGAGCAGCGCCGCCAGCATTCCGCCGACTTGAGCGCCCCCATCCTCGGCCTGCACTCCAGTCAGAATCAGGTCGTATTTGCCCTTCTGCACAAAGGCTTTCAGTATGGTGGCGATGCCCCTGCCGTCCGATCCACTGAAGGCCTCGTCAGTAATCAGCACGCCATGGTGCGCGCCCATGGCCATCTCCCGGCGCAGGACCTCCTCGTCATCTTCGCCACCAACTGTAGCGACCGTGAGGCTTCCACCGACTCGGGCGACGATCTGCAGCGCCTCTTCAACTGCATAGTTGTCCGGTTCATTGATGGAATAGACCAACTCATCACGCTCGATGTCATCTCCCGCGCTATTGAGCTGGATCTCGTTTTCTGAAGTATCGGGCACTCTGCGTACGCAAACTAGAATCTCCACATTCACCTCCAGAACTTCTCACGCCACTTTCTGACTTTCGCGGGCAATTTGTTGATCAACCAGTTCCGCCAGGTCGATGGCAGTCATCTTTCCTTCCAGTCCTGCGACTTTGATCGCATCTTCCATATTCGTCATGCAGAACGGGCAGGCGGTCACAATCACATTGGCCCCGGCTTCGGCGGCCATCTCGACCCTCTTCACGCCCATTCGCTGATCTTCTTTCGGTTCGTAGAACAGCATCAGTCCACCGCCGCCGCAACAGAACGAGCGGTCGCGGGAACGGCTCATTTCGACTCGCTTCAGACCGGGAATCGCATCCAGCACATCTCGAGGGTCGTCATAAATCTGGTTGTGCCGTCCCAGATAGCAGGGATCGTGGTAGGTGTATACGCTGTCTTCGTTTTTTATTGGATTGAACTTGATCTTGCCGGCTTTCACTTCGCGGGCAATCACCTGGCTGATGTGCTCCACTGGCGGAAGATCTTTGTAGTCATGCTTCAGTGCGTTGTAGGCATGCGGGTCGGCCGTGACGATCCGTCGAACTCCGGACGCTTTGATGGCATCCACGTTGTGGTCGCGCAGTGCCATGAAGAGCGTCTCTTCGCCGAACCGCCGGACTTCATGGCCGCTATCTTTTTCCGCACTGCCCAGGATTCCGAAATTCTCTCCTACATGGCTGAGTATCTTCGCCGTTGCTCGCCCGATCGACTGCATGCGGTCATCGTAGGAAGTGATGCTATCGACAAAATACAGAGTGTCCCCGCCATTGCGGTGGTCCAGTGTTTTGACGTAGCAGGTTTGCTGGAATTCCCTGGCGTTTGCCCAGTCGGCCTTCTTCTTCTCCATCTTGCCGTATGGATTGCCGCGGCTCTCCAGCGCCTTCAGTGGTTTCTGCAGGGACTGCGGTACGTTCCCTTCATCGACCATCCCCCGCCGCAAATCGACGATCTTGTCGATATATTCCACGAGCAACGGGCACTCTTCTTCGCAAGCGCCGCAGGTGGTGCACGACCAGATTTCATCCTCGGAATAAATGCCGCCGGAATCTCTGCCGCCGACCAGTGTGGCGCCATTGTGCGCGCGTCCAAAGACCGGATAGTGTTTGAAGGCGTAGTCTCTCGCCTTAATGCTGATGAATCGTGGCGACAACGGCCGCCCCACAGAATTAGCCGGGCAATTGTCGGAGCACCGCCCGCAGTCAGCACAGGAATAGAAGTCGAGCATGTGCTTCCAGGTGAAGTCTTCGAAAGTCTTTACTCCGAAAGATTTCACCTGATCCAGATGCTCATCGCTGACGCCCCATCGCACCGGCTTCAGAATCTCCCGGTCCAACTTAGCGAAATAAATATTGAAGAGAGAGGTTTCCACGTGGAACTGGATTCCAAAAGGCCGGTAGCAGAGCAACAAGTAAAAGGTCAGTTCATGGACAAGATAAGCGCCGAAATAGACACTCCCGAGAGTAGGCAAGGAAGCGGAGAGCAGAGCCTTTTGCAAAATCCACGGGAGTGAAAGTGCCGCCAATACTTCGACGGGCTGGCCTTGCTGTAGCTGGCCAGCAGTCTTGGCGGCTGCGAAGAGGCTGTCGGCAACCATCAGGAGTGCGATCAACGACAGAAGGAAAATGGCGTCGGCCGTGTGGCCTGTACCGTACCTTGTCGGCACAGCGTACCGTTCTGGCTTGAAAACCAGGCGGCGAATTACTGCAATCACCATGCAGAGAAAAACAATGGTGGCGGCGTAATCCGTGACGATGTTGTAGACAGGTCCGGCTCTTCCTGAAAGGCCGGGCATGACGAAGTTTTGGGAGACACCGACAATCAGCACCGTGAAAGCGCGAAGTGCCAGGACGATGAAGCCCGCAAAAATGAAGATGTGAAGGATTCCTGCGGTCCTGTAGCGCGGATGCTTCCACTGCCCCAGCCAATACTTGAAAACCCTTCCCAGTCGCACTAGCGGACGGTCAAAACGAAAATCACATTCGCCCCGCAGAAGTGGGACCAAGCGCCTCGCCACAATGTAGGAAAAACCCACGATGCCCAGAAGATGAATGGATAGGAAGAGGGTGCGGCCCGGGACCAACCAGGACATTAACTGCGCAGTTGACTCGGGACCTACCACGTCGCTACTCTCCTGCTGACGATCGCTAGGCGATCAATTGCGTCAAGACTTTCTCCTCCCTAACCGGAGATTCTGCTGCGAATGCTGATTCGACCGAAGTGAGATGCGGAAGGGGAATGGATAAACCAACTGACGCTGGCTCGGATACCGCTGTCGATGCAATCTTCCCATTCGCCTTCGCGTGCATCTTCTTCGATTTTTTCTTTTGCTCTTTCTTGCGCTGGGGCCGGGCTACGGCGGCTTCCCGCAGTTCAATGAAACTCAACTTAAGCAACTTTTCCAGACGTCGCAGGTCCGGTGCGGCGTGAACATCTCCGCTGAAGCCGAAATACGCCATACCGTTGTAGGTCAAAATGGCACAATTGAGCGCCATTTCCCCACCCACCGGGACATAGGGATAACAATGCAGCATCTTGTGGCCGAGCAGGTAGAGCGGATATTGCGGCCCCGGCACGTTTGTGCAAACCATGTTGAACGGCGTGAACGGCACTCTGCTGATGACGTGGCCCGCTACTGCCTGTGCTGACGTCGGCAGCATGCCGATCAAGCCACCGGCCAAGCTTACTAGTTCGGCAGTGTGTGCGCGTTTGAGAAATTCGGTTCTTCGATGGACCGCAGCCAGCAGCTTCCGGGGATCGCGAATATCCAGAGGAACGGTCACCGGAACCAGGGAAATGCGGTTCCCCAGTTCGCCGGGATTATCGCTGCCACGCAGATTCACCGGAACCATCATGCGGAAAAGCTGCCCTTTCACTCTTTCGCCATGCAATTCGAGATAGCGCCGGATGGCCGCCGTCACCAACGAGAGAATGACGTCATTCACACTGGCGCCACAGGCTTGTTTGATGGCCTTGATTTCTGCCAGCGGAATCTCGGCGCAGGCAAACTTCTGCGGGCCCCGGTACATCACATTGAAGCGCAGCCGCTCGGTGTTCGCGGTGAGTTCTGGAAACAGACGGGTGAACTCGTCCGTGTCGAAGTTTCCACCATTCGCCACGACGCGCTCCGCCATGCTCGATAGGTCCGCCAGCGCGGCGATAATTCGTTTGACGAATTCAGAATAGGAATCGACACATCCGTTCGCGATTGAAGCCCATGGATCAGGAGGTGGTGGAACCCGGAGCCGAAGCTTTCGTTTGGGCAGGCGAGGCGCCGCTGGATCCGCATCCATGAGCACGTTCATGATTCCAACTCCGGCGATGCCATCGGCGAGGCAGTGATGCAGGCGGAAGATAAGCCCGCTCCGATTACCTTGCACTCCGTGCACCAGAGTCATGTCCCACAGTGGGTGCTCCCGGTCCATCACCGTGCTTAGAAGTTTCCCAGCAAGCGCCTTCAACTCTGCGTCGGAACCGTACTTGAGCGTCGCCTCGCTCAGGTGGCGGCGGACGTCGAAGTTTGCGTCGTATTCCCAGCTGGGAAGACCAATATTAAGCGGCGGCAGTACCACGCGCTTGAGGTAGCGGGGAATAAGCGGCAGCTTCGACTCGACAAACTGCACGCAAGCTTCGAAAGGGATCTCGCCCTCAAACACGCACAGGCAGGCTACATTGAGGGGCATGCCCTCGCGTTCAAGATGGAGGAAAACGGTGTCGCCCCAGGAAAGGCGGTCACCTTGCTGAAGCTTCTGCATGTCAGCTCTCCTAATCAGTGCGGATCTTCAGTCAAACGATCACATCTCAGCTCACGAACGAAAATCGAGACGCAAGTTTCACCAGCTTTAGCACTTTGTAAACATCGACGTTGACGCCGCGCAGCACGACCTTGACGCTCTTATCCTCGGCCATACCCGCGAACTCTGCCATCGCCCGGACCGCGCTCGGATCGATCCGGCGTACGGAAGAAAGATCCAACGTCACTTCGCCCTCGATGCCGTCCAGTTTTTCACTGGCCTCTTGCAATGCTTGCACAACGCGTTCTTCCTCAACTTTGAGCCACACGGCGATCATTGCCATACGCACCACCATCCGCTATGCGGTTTGTTGCCGTACTGCATCGGCCATGTTCCCCAGGCCTCGCCCCTGATAGGCCTTCCAAAACAGTTCGGCCAGTTCGCTGATCAGCGGCATACGGGGATTCGATCGCCAGGAAGGATCGTCAAAGGCGAGCTTGGTCAGATCAGGCATTGCCCGCTCGAATTCTTCCTTCGAGATTCCCAGGTCCGCGATCGAACGCGGAAAACCCAATTGGTCAAGTAACTGTTCTGTCGCTGCCACCAGGTTCTTCACCTTTTCGTCAATCGTGTGACCGCCGAGACCCAGCAAATCCGCGATAGTCGCGTATTTCTTGTGTGCGACGTATCCCTTCTGGTATGGCGATGGCAGGAACTTGGTGGGCACGGACGCGTTATAGGCAATGACATGGGGCAACATGAGCGCATTGGCCCTACCGTGCGCCACGCCGAAGCGCGCTCCGAAGGCGTGCGCCAACGCGTGATTGACACCCACCGAGGCGTTGGAAAACGCCATCGCCGCAATGCAGGCAGCGTTGTGCATCATGCAGCGCGCCTCTTCATCGCGCGGATGCTGATAAGCAATGGGCAGGTACTTGAAGGCCATCCGGATCGCCTGCATGGCGTTGCAGTCGGTATAGGCCGAAGCGTAGCTGGAAACTGCAGCTTCCAGCGCATGGGTCAGGCAGTCGACACCCGTGTCAGCGGTAAGGCCCTTTGGCATGGACATAACGAATTGCGGATCAACAATGGCTACGTCCGGGGTCAGCGAGTAGTCGGCCAGGGTCACCTTGCGTGCTCGCTCTTTGTCGGTCAGGACGGCAAAGGGAGTAACTTCGCTCCCCGTCCCGCTGGTGGTGGAAATGGCAATCAACCGGACCCGGTTGATTTTTTCAGTCGGGTATTCGATCACGCGCTTGCGCAGATCCAAGAAGGGCGCTGCCAGCTCTTCCAGGTCAGCCTCCGGAGACTCGTACTTAAGCTTCATGATCTTGGCCGCATCGATCACCGACCCACCACCGAGCGCGATGATTTGATCCGCCTTGTAGAAGTTGAGCGCCTCCACTCCTTGCATCACCACTTTCACTTCGGGCTCCGCATCGGGAATGACTGAAACGTGGACGTGGGTTCCTTCCGGAATGTAACGCCGGACAAGGTCGACGTGGCCGAACTGCTCCAAGGACGGATTCGTAACGATGATGGTGGAGCGCGATGCGAACTGGTGCACATTCGCCACCGCGTTCATGTTGAAATAAATCTGATTGGGAACTCGGAACCACATATGGGCTTGTGTCCTCCGAGCCACACGCTTGATATTGAGGTAGTGATAGATATTTACGTTGTCGGTTGTGCTGTTGCCGCCGCCGGTGCCACAACCGAAGGAGAAAGTGGGCGGGAGATCGTTGTAAACGCCGCCCACTGCCCCCACTGAGCCGGGCGAGTTTACCAGGATGCGTCCCGCGTTCATCAATTCGCCGAACTGGCGGATCACGTCATCGTTGCGTGAGAAAATGACCGCCGTATGTCCCAGCCCACCGGCATGATTCACATCAACGCACACCTTTAGCGCCTCGTCGACGGATTTCGCTCGATAGACCGAGAGCACCGGGAACAGCTTTTCAACCGACAAAGGATGTTCGCGGCCGACGCCTTGAATCGGCGCAATCAGGAGTTTGGTGCCTGGATTCACGGAAAGGCCGGCAAGGCGGGCGATATCGATAGCCTTCTGACCGACTGCTGCCGCTTGCATAAAGCCAGTCTCAGGATCGATTACTGTGCGGGCCAGCAGTTTAACTTCCTTCTCATTGCAGATGTGCGCACCCAGCGCCGCAAATTTCTTCAGCACGAGATCATAAATCTCATCGTCGATCACCGCCGTTTGCTCGGAGGCGCAGATGGTGCCGTTATCGAAAGTTTTGGAAAGGATGATATCAGTCACGGCTGTATTGAGGTCCGCCGTTCTTTCCAAATAGACTGGCGTGTTGCCCGGCCCTACACCCAGAGCTGGTTTGCCCGAACTATAGGCGGCTTTGACTGCACCGGGCCCGCCGGTGGCATCAATCAGCCCCACGTCTTTGTGGTGCATCAGGTAGGCATTGTCCTGCAGGGTATGCGACTCCAGGCAGGCAAAAACTCCTTCGGGCGCGCCGTGCTTCAGCGCGGTCTCATACATGATCTTCACGGCTTCGGAGCAACATCGCCATGCGTTAGGATGAGGACTGAAAATGACCGCATTGCGCGTCTTGATGGCCATGATGCACTTGAAGAGCACCGTGGAAGTGGGGTTCGTAATTGGCGTGATCGAGAAGATGACCCCGATCGGCTCCGCCATCTCTACTAGATTGCGCTCCGGAAACTCGCGAATGATGCCGACCGTGCGTTTATCCTTGATGTAGTTGTAGGCGAATTCCGTGGCCACCATGTTCTTGATGACTTTGTCTTCCATGACTCCGAGCTTGGTTTCTTCGACCGCTAGGCGCGCGAGATGTTGAGCTTGGTCCAGGCCGGCCAAGACCATCGGCTTGACGAGGCGATCAACATCCTCTTGGGTGAATTGTGTAAAGACGGCTGCGGCGGTTCTGGCCTGACGGACTAGTCTTTCCAGGTAGGCAGTGCGTTCTTCCGTGAGGCTTTCGGCGGAAAGCGGGATCTGAACCCGCTGCTGCATCACGTCGCGCGTGACCATTGCTGCCCCCTGTAACTATCTCTCGGAATATGAGGAGCACGCTGAGTCTTATATTTCAGTCAACTGCGAGGAGCGCGGACCACTGACGGTCGATAAAATATATCCTCTATGCGTAATCGATGGGATGCTTGGTCAGCCACTGCTCGTCGCGCACCCGGCCAATGTTCTTTAAAGCACCGCCAGCCGCGCTCGCAGTTAAATGTCGGCTTTCCCAAGCGACGCCTGCGCCCAGGCCGATTGCACCGCCCAGTAACCCGCATGCCAAAGCTCGGCTGATGGATTTCGGTCGGCATCCTGGATAACTCCCCAACACACCGAGGCACGCCCCAACGGCGGCGGGTCTCAACGCTCTTCGGACGGATTCGCTCATAAACGGTGTGAGCGGCTCGCCGTTAAGAAATGCTTTTCTGCCGGAACGCGCTCCCTCTATTCCAGAATTGACAAGCTTTCGGCCATAGTTAGCATTTGATTTCGACCACTCGCGTAAAGCCATTGGATTTTCTCGCTGTCCTAAATCGGGAACACCAAAGTCACTACAGCACTAAAGTGGGGCTGAGTCCGTAGCCGCTATCACACTCTGTTGTGAGCGTGGTTACAGAGGACAGTGATGGGAATGAGATTTTTGCGCAGGTAGGCGAGACGTTCTCTGATCCTTCATCTCCCGGCGGGAACGTTTCGATTCTGAAATGTGTCTTGGCTCCGTTGGGGTCAGGCCTCCTCGTGCGCTCCGGGGCGGGCACATCAGTCACCCCGCGAGTGTTGCGGCGCTGGTGCGTATCTGCCGGCTTCGATCACTCTCGTGCGATCGTCTGTCGGAGAGCGCGGCATTAGAAGAACGCCGTCATCTAGTTGAGCCGCGTAGCTTTTGATCGGCCACTCTCGTCGCCATGAGGGAGAGGCGACGATCTGGCCAACGTGCTCTCCGGAGAAAAGGGCACGTTGGCACAGTCCGCTTACGGTTCCACCGTCGGGCATAGGGCCCCCGACCAGCCCTTCAGCAGTTATCAGGCGTGCGCGACAGCCGCTTTCTTTGGTGATCTTTTCGCGCGATGTTCGACTCTGTGCGCGCTCTTGCGATCACTACCCGGCTTTACCATAACCCCCATCAACTCTTTTTGAGCATCGACGTAGCTCTTTACTCCTTCTCGTGTCAATTCTGCGAGCGGCAGGAACGGAAATGGCCGGAAGAGTTCCAGCGTCTTGCCTGCGGTTTTGACACTGGCATTCATCTGACGGCCCGCAACATCGACCAGCTTCTTTTGCGCATCGATGAACAACTCCGTGGCCTTGCGCGCCAGTTGGGAAAGTTCGG